>JAESFI010000041.1_pt1 | contig 235451 bp, 238 predicted proteins | sample 9269361 | NCBI WGS metagenome assembly JAESFI01 (sample SAMN14504119, study PRJNA617095) | algae metagenome | isolation source: Brasilonema angustatum HA4187-MV1 and co-occurring heterotrophs from moss... | place: USA: Manoa Valley, Honolulu, Hawaii | collected 2009-07-20 | reverse complement strand
AGCCGGAAAGGCCCACAACGCCGCTCTCATCGCCTGCGCGCGAAAGCTCCTGATCTATGCCAATACCGTCCTGCAACGAGGCACGCCGTGGACCGAAAAACTCCTCGGCGTTTAATGGTTGCTACGGGTTGAGCGCTCAATCGCTCACATCGGCGGCGTAATTCCGTCCCGGCCGACATTCACCCGGTTCGCTTCCAGCGAGCCGTCCTCCTTCTTCGCCGCGCCGAAGATGATCAGCTTGGCGCCCGGCTTCACTTCCGACTTGTCGCTGGCGATGAAGGTGACGATCGGGGTCTCCGGCGGCACCACGACTTTCTTCTCGCCGTCCTTGTACTTCACCGTGATGTTCTGGCCGTCGGTGCCCTTCACCGTCTGCGCCACGGTGGCGTTGGTCATGGTGGAGTTGGCGCGGGCGTCCCAGGGGCGGAAGCCTTCGGCGGCGCCGCGCTGGTTTTCGGGGAAGATGTGGACGGCAATGGCTTTCTGGGTGCCGTCGGGCTCGGGCATGGCGGTGACGCCGATATAGGAGCCTTCCTTGATCTCCGACAGCTGCGTCTTCACCACGGCGAAGACCGCGACGTTGTCGGTCATCTTCACCTTCACGTCGCTGCCCTCGCGGGTCTTGATGCCGAGCGTGTCGCCGTCAACGCTCTCGATGGTGCCGCGGATGCGGACCGTCGGCGCCTGCTGCGCGGAGACGGATGACGTCACGATGCAGGTCATGAAAGCTGCCACGACGGCGCGTGGCATCCAGTTGTTCAGCTTCGACATGTTCAGTTTCGACATGGCCTTGTCCCTCCAGGGCGTTGCGGTGGTCAGACACGGCAACCCCGCCTGACCACCGCTATTCCCTCAAATCTTTGAGCATGATCTTTTCGGAAAACCGCTGCACACTTTTCCGGATCATGCCCCTCGATCACATCGGCGGGGTCAAACCGTCCCGGCCGACACTGACCCGGTTGGTCTCGAACGAGCCGTCCGGCAGTTGCTTCATGAAAGCGATGACCTTGGCGCCGGCCTTGAGCTCGGACTTGTCGCCGGGCACGAAGGTCACGACAGGGGTGCTGTCGGGGACGAACACCTTCTTCTCGCCGTCCTTGTATTTCACCAGCAGCGTGTGGCCGTCATTGCCGACCACGCTCTCGGACACCGTGGCGTTGGTCATGCTGGAGTTCGGCTTGAGGTCGTAGGGCCGCGAGCCCTCGCCGGTGCCGCGCATGCTTTCCGGGAATACGTGGACCTCGACGGCGTTGTTGCCGCCATCCGGACCCGGCACCGTGGTGGCGCCCACGAAGGAGCCGACCTTGATGTCGGCGAGTGAAATTTTGGTAACGCCCGACACGCTGACGTCAGGGGCGATGCGCAGCTTGACGTCCTCGCCGCTGCGCGACTTGACCTGCATGGCGTCGCCATTGACGCTCTCGATCGTGCCGCGCACGCGCGTAGGCACCGGCGCCTTTTGTGCGAGCGCCGCGAAGGTGGACGCGCCCACCAGAACGACGGCGATGATCGGGCGTGTGAAAGTTGCACGTTGAATAGTCATAGACGGTCTCCGATTGTCCCCACGAAGGGAGAACGCCGGAGATCGCACACTATTCTCTCAAGTCTTTGTGAGATCGGCCTCGACCAGCGCGCGCAGCTCGGCCGTGACTTGCGGCCTCTGGCCGAACCACAGCTCGAAGCCGCGCACCGCCTGGTGCAGGAGCATGCCGAGCCCGTCGGCGGTCTTCAGGCCGCGCGCCTTTGCAGCCGCAAGCAGCGGCGTCACCAGCGGGACGTAGACGAGATCGGCGACGACGGCGGCCTCGGGCAGGCGCGCGACGTCGACATCGAGCGCCGGCTGGCCGTGCATGCCGAGCGATGTCGTGTTCACGAGAAGTTTTGCGCGCGGCAACACGTCCGCGATCGCGTCCCACGTAACAGGATGCACGTTCGATCCGAACTGTCTTGCAACAGTCTCGGCCCGCGCGATGGTGCGATTGGCGAGATGGATGCGCTTGACCCCGCGTTCGAGCAGGCCGAACACGACCGCGCGCGAGGAACCGCCGGCCCCCAGCACCAGCGCTTCGTCCGCCTTGTCCCAGCCGGACGCGCTGGCGTCGAGATTGCCGATGAAGCCCTCGACGTCGGTGTTGGTCGAGCGCAGTTCGCCGTTCGCGAACCACAGCGTGTTGGCAGCGCCGACCGCCTTGGCGCGCGCGTCGGGTGTCGACAGCGCCAGCACGGCTTCCTTGTGCGGGATGGTAACGTTGGCGCCGACGAAGCCGCGCAGCGACAGCCGCAGCACGAAGTCGCGCAGATCGTCCGGCGGCACCGCCTCGATGACATAGCCGCCCTCGATCCCGAGCGTGCGCAGCCAGTAATGATGGATCAGCGGCGAGCGCGAATGCGCGGCCGGCCATCCGATCAAGCAGGCGGCGGGCGACTTGGGCGCGGTCATCTTGTCCTCTGGCGTCACGTTGGAGGCGATCCATTTCGCGTCCCGCAGGCTCTGTCAAGCGCGCGAGCGTCGCATCGCCATGGCCACGATCGCAGCCAGCACCAGCGCCGCGCCCGCGGCGAACCAGATCGCGGCAAGGTTGATCCTGATATAGGCGAGCGCGCCGGCCGCCGAGCCAGCGACGAGCGCCGCCCACAAGAACAGGTTCGGCGCCCAGCCCCAGCGCGGCCCGCCGGTGAGGCTCACCGCGAGGAACTGGCCGACCTTGATCAGCGCGCCCGTGACATAGGTGAGGCCGAGCCCGGCGCCGCCGTCGATCTGGAACACGGCATTCTCCAGGCCCATCGCAAGCACGATGCCCGCGATCGCAAGGTTCGGCAGGCCGTAGGCATGGCACAGTCCGGCGCCGGCCAGAAGCAGGGCTTCGATCAGCAGCAGCCACGGCTGCCGCTCGACACCGCCGCCGAGCACGACGAGGCTGCCGATCGCCGCGCCCGCCACGAACAGCGCGATCAGGCCGAGCGCGCCGGCCGCCTGCCACCACTGGGTTTCGGCAAGGCTGACGCCGAGGCGGGTGGAGTTGCCGCTCATGAAGGAGACGAACAGGCCGCCGAGATGCAGGAAGCCGATGCCGTCGACATAGCCCGCGAGCATGCTGAGCGCGCAGGCCAGCGCGATATTGCGCCCCGAATTGAGCATTGCGATCCACCACCGCCGTGACGCGGCAGTGTCGATCAAATCAATCGGCTTGAGAAGTGCGGGGCTAGCTTGCGGCAGTTGCGGCTGAGCGGCCCTTGATGTCGGCGACCGCGCGCTCGATGGTCTCGCGATAACGCGCGTTCGGCTTGGTGACGCCATGGGTCAGGAGCGCCCTGCGAACCGCGGGCGAGGCGCCGGTGATGTACAGCGGGATGCCCTGACGGTGCGCCTTGGCGGCGACGCGGCCGAGCACGTTCGCCGCCGTCGAATCCAGGAACGGCACCGCGGCGAAATCGACCACAAAACCCTTGCGGTGCTCGGCGACGCCGTCGAGCACGTTTCCGATCGCGGAGGCCGCGCCGAAGAAGAACGCGCCGGTGATGCGATAGACCAGCACGTCGCGGTCGACCGCGAGCGTCGGATCGTAAGGCACGCGCTCGCCATTGCCGTCGTCGGGACGGTCGGCCGCCACCAGCGGCGAGCGCTCCTCGATGCCGGTCATCTCCGCCATGCGATGGATGAACAGCACCGCGCCGAGCGCGAAGCCGACCAGGATGCCTTCGGTCAGATCGCGGAAGATCGTGAGCAGGAAGGTTGCGAGCAGCACGACGGCGTCGCCCCAGGAGGAGCGCAGCAGCGTTGCGAATTCGTGCTTCTCGGCCATGGTCCAGGACACCACGACGAGCACTGAGGCGAGCGCAGCCAGCGGGATGTAGCTCGCCAGCGGCGCCGCGATCAGCATGAACAACAGCAGGAACACCGCATGCAGCATGCCCGCGAGCGGGCCGCGCCCGCCGGCGCGGATGTTGGTCGCGGTGCGCGCGATCAGGCCGGTGACGCAGATGCCGCCGAACAGCGCCGAGCCGATATTGGCCGCGCCCTGCGCCACCAGCTCGCAATTGGAGCGGTGACGCCGGCCGGTCATGCCGTCGGCCACCACGGCCGACAGCAGCGATTCGATCGCGGCCAGCAGCGCGAACGAGATCGCATCGGGCAGCACCGCTTTCGCCTTTGCGAGCGAGAACGCCGGCAGCGCGGGTGACGGCAATTCGCGCGGGATGCCGCCGAAGCGCGAGCCGATGGTTTCCACCGGCAGCGCGAACACCGCGCACACGACCGCCGCGAACACGACGGCGATCAGGATGCCGGGCCAGGACGGCCGCCAGATCCTTAAGCCGGCGATGGTGGCGATGCTGACGAGTGCCACGGCAACCGCCGACGGATTGATCGTGTGCAGGCCGCCGGCGAGCGCGACGAGCTTCGGCACGAACTCGCTCGGCTCCTTGCCCGCCAGCGTGATCCCCGAGAGATCGCGCAACTGGCTCGCAAAGATGATCACGGCGATGCCGGCGGTGAAGCCGACCGTGACGGGGTAGGGAATGAACTTGATATAAGTGCCGATGCGCAAAAGGCCCGCGGCGATCAGGATCACGCCCGCCATCATGGTGGCAAGGATGACGCCGTCGACGCCGTGCCGCTCCGCGGTCACCGCGACCAGCACGATGAAGGCGCCTGCGGGCCCGCCGATCTGGAACCGGCTGCCCCCGAGCAGCGATACGATGAAGCCGCCGACGACGGCGGTGTAGAGCCCGCGGTCCGGCGTCACGCCCGAGGCGATCGCGATCGCCATCGACAGCGGCAGCGCGACGATCGCGACCGTGAGGCCCGCGAAGACGTCGGCACGGAAATCCGATAGCCCATAACCTTCGCGCCAGATGGTGACGAGCTTTGGCAGAAACAGTTCGGCAAAGGTCGGCTGACGCAAGTGACGCAGCCCGCCTGCCCGCTCGCTGGTGATGCTCATGCTCCGCAGCCCCACAATGCTCCACTGCATCGTGCGGCCGCGATCTCGGACGCGACGGTGCGGTTAGCTGATCCTGATCCCGGACACGACCAACACGATCATGCCCCGACGCTGCGCGGCGGCCCCGGCTCCTTCAGGCGAACGCCCCGCCCGCCGCTGTCGCTGCGGGCCTGCTCACCGATCAGCTCGACGCCGGCCCGATCGAACGCCTCGACCACCTTGATCAAGGTCTCGACCACGCCGCGCACATTGCCGGTGGAGGCCTCCATCCGCTGGATGGTCGGCAGCGACACGCCGGCGAGCTCGGCCAGGGTTTTCTGGTCGATGCCGAGCAGCGCGCGGGCCGCCCGCATCTGGAACGACGTGATCACCTTGGCCTCACGTATCAGAGCTTATAAGTGATATCTGGTACATATACAATGATGTAAAATACATCATCTGAGAGCAAGCGCAAGAGCCTCCTCCGTCATTGCGGCTCTGTGTTCCGTCATCCTGAGGTGCGAGCCATGGGACGCAACGCGTCTCATGGGGAGCTTCGAGGGATGGGCGGCCCACGCTGCAGCCGGGCCGTCGCCCTTCGAGGCTTGCTCTGCCGCGCGTTGCGCCGCAGAGCGAGCACCTCAGGGCGACGGCGATGGAGCACTCCTTCGACATCGTCATTGCGAGGAGCGCAGCGACAAAGCAATCCAGGCTGCCTCTGCAGAGACAGTCTGGATTGCTTCGCTACGCTCGCAATGACGCGCGGAGAGAGCGCGGCGAAAATTAAACGCCACATGCGTCGAGAAAGCCCCTCCCCCATGAAGAACGGGAGAGAGGGAGCGACTACGCCCTTACCGCGCGAGCCCGATCACGCCGCGTGCTCATGCGCGGCGATGATCTGGTCGGCGGCGCGTCCCGTGACTTCGGCCATGTGGTCGAAGGTGCGGGTGAAGCTGCCGGCGCCGGCCGTGGCCGAGCGCAGCTCGACGATCAGCTCGCCGATCTCCGCTTCCGGCATCATGGCGCGGACGCAGTCCCATCCGCTCCAGCCGTCGCGCGTGTCGAAGCCGAGGATCTGGCCTCGCCGCGCCGACAGGATCGCGTTGATCTTGGCGGTGGCGTCGGTCGGGCAGACGATCTCGACCACGTGGATCGGCTCCAGCAACACCGGCTGGCATTGCGGCAGGCCTTCGTTCAATCCGATCCGCGCCGCCGTGCGGAAGGCGAGATCGGAGGAATCGACGCTGTGGTAGGAGCCGTCGGTCAGCGTCACCTGCACGTCGGTGACGGGGAAACCGAGCGGGCCCCGCGTCAATCCGTCGACGACGCCTTCTTCCACCGCCGGAATGTAGTTGCGCGGCACCGCGCCGCCAACCACCTTCTCGGTGAACTTGAAGCCGTCGCCTCGCGGCAGCGGCTTGATGTCGAGCACGACATCGCCGAACTGGCCGTGGCCGCCGGACTGTTTCTTGTGACGGCCGCGCTGGGTGATCGGCTTGCGGATGGTCTCCTGATAGCCGATTGCGGGCGGATGCGAGGAGATCTTGACGCCGAAGCGGTCGCGCAAGCGCTCGACCTCGACGCGCAGATGCATTTCGCCCTGCCCCCACAGCACGGTGTCGTGGGTCTGGGGGTTCTGCACGACGACGAGCGAGGGATCCTCCTCGTGCAGCCGGGCCAGCGCCTGGCCGAGCTTCACATCGTCCTTGCGGTCGGTGGACGCGATCGAGATCGCGAGCACCGGCGGCGTCGGCTCCGCGGCCGTGAGCGCAGCCGGCGGGGTCTTGCCGTTCGAGACCGCATCACCGGTCTTGATCGGGTCGAGCTTGGCGAGCGCCACCGTGTCGCCCGCGTCCGCCGCGTTACGCTTGGTGTCGTAAGCGCCGTTGACGGCGAGGATGCCGGAGATGCGGCTGGCGCCGCCGGAGGAGGATTGCAGCGTCGCGCCGTCATCGAGATGGCCGGTGAGCATCCGCGTCAGCGACAGCTTTCCGCCGTGCTGGGAATGCAGCGTCTTGAAGACATAGCCGAGCGCGTCCTTGCTGTCGGGAACGCCGAGACGTTTTGCGGTCTCCGCGACACCGGGCGCCTCGTGACGCAGCGCCTTCATCAAACGCAGCACACCGTTCTCGCGCGCGGCGGCGCCCAGCAGCACGGGGCAGATGAGTCCCTCGCGCAGTTCACGCGCGAGATCGTCGAACACGGCATCGCGCGGCGGCTGGATGTCCTCGAGCAGTTGCTCCATCAGCGCATCGTCGTGATCGGCGAGCTTCTCCAGCATCGAGAAGCGGGCCTCCTTCTCGCGATCGAGATTGCCGCCTTCGAGTGCGACCACCTCGGAGGCCTTGTGCTCGCGATAGATGAACGCGCGCTCCAGGGCGAGATCGACGAACCCTTCGATCAAATCGCCCTTCCAGATCGGAATCTGGCGCAGCACCAGCGGCACGCGCGAGGCCGGCTGCAGCATCTCGAGCGTCTCGCGGATGCGCTGGCTGGCGCGGTCGATCTTGTTGAGGAACACGAAGCGCGGGATCTTCAGCTCCTCCAGCTCGCGCAGGATGATCTGAAGCTGCGGCAGCTTCTTCTCGTCGGCTTCGCAGACCACGATGGCGGCGTCGACCGCAGGGAGCGCGGCGCGCATGTCGTGGGCGAATTCAACGGAACCGGGACAATCGAGGAAGGTGTAGCTGTCGCCCATGAAACTCGTGGTGGCGGCAGTGAGGCCGACGGTCATCTTGTGATGACGGGCCTCCGGCGTGGCGTCGCCGACGGAAGTTCCGGCGTCCACGCTGCCAGCGCGCGGGATTGCGCCCGTTCGCGCCAGTATTGCTTCGAGAAGTGTGGTTTTACCGCTTTGGAAAGGGCCCACCAGCGCAATGCACCGTGGACCTCGGGGACTTCTGACGTCTTGTCCCATTCGCCGCCTCCTTGGTGTGGAGCTCGGCCCATGATTGGGTCGGCAAACGCAGATGCTCTGCCCGTCCCCAAGATTTGGCAAGCGTCAAACGTCGCTGCGGTGCGTCGTCAGTTAGACCAAGGCTTTACGACTGGTGTTCCACCTCTCCCCCGCGGGGAGAGGTGAAGAGGCTCGCTCGCGATGACCGAACGTCTCAACGGCCCGGACGGAGTTCCAGGCTTTCGAGACCGGCGGCTACGTTGAGGCCGACCTGGCCTTGCACGCTGAGCGGCTGGAGCGCGATCGAATTGTTGGAGCCGCCGACGAGCACGTTGCCGCCAAGGCCGACGCCGACCGAGGCGCTGCCCTGCGCGCCCGCGTAAGTGCCGGAGAGGTCGCCGGGGCCGAGCCGATCGACCGGCGCGAACACGCCCCAGGCCAGCGTGGTTTCCTGGGTGATGCCGATGTCGAGGCCGACTTTACGGATCGTCGCGACATAGCGGTCTTCGGGCACGCCTTCGGCGCGCAGCACGCAGCCAAGATTGGTCACCGATCCCACGATGAAGCCAACGCTGGCGCCGCCGCGGCATTCGAGCACGCCGACGCGGACCATCCGCTGCTGCTGCGCGTCGCTGTTTGCGACAGAGGCAACGAGGCCGGCGGCGATGAGCCCGGCGAAGATGAACGAACGGCGCATGAATGTCTCCGGCGATGAATGTGAAGCGAGCAGAGAGGGCGCGCTGCAAGCGGCGCGCGATGGTCTATGCCACAACATTCGCGGGCGTGCCAGATTGCACCCGGCAATAAAAAGGCCCGCCGAAGCGGGCCTTTCCAATTTGCACTGTCGCGACAGGCTTAGCGCAGATTGCCGCAGAAACGCTGGATGCGCTTGCAGGCGTCTTCGAGGTCGGAGGTCTTGGTCGCGTAGGAGATGCGGAAGGCCGGGCCGAGGCCGAAGGCCGAACCCTGCACCACCGCGACACCTTCGGTCTCGAGCAGCTCGGTTACGAAGGTCTCGTCGTTGTCGATCACCTTGCCGGACGGCGCGGTCTTGCCGATCGTGCCGGCGCAGGACGGATAGACGTAGAACGCGCCTTCGGGACGCGGGCACTCGATGCCCTTGGCCTGGTTGAGCATGGAGACGACGAGGTCGCGGCGCTCCTTGAACACCTTGTTGTTGGCGGGGATGAAGTCCTGCGGACCGTTCAGCGCTTCCACCGCCGCCCACTGCGCGATCGACGACGGGTTCGAGGTCGACTGCGACTGGATCGTCGACATCGCCTTGATGAGCTGCGCGGGACCACCGGCGTAGCCGATGCGCCAACCGGTCATGCAATAGGCCTTCGACACGCCGTTCACGGTGAGCGTGCGGTCGTAGAGTTTCGGCTCGACCTGCGCGACGGTGGTGAACTGGAAGTCGTCATAGACGAGGTGCTCGTACATGTCGTCGGTCATCACCCACACATGCGGATGCTTGACCAGAACGTCGGTGAGCGCCTTCAGCTCGGAACGGGTGTAGGCCGCGCCGGTCGGGTTCGACGGCGAGCACAGGATGACCCATTTGGTCTTCGGCGTGATCGCGCGCTCGAGCGCGTCGGGCTGCAGCTTGAAGCCGGTCGCGGCGGTGCAGACCACCGGCACCGGCTCGCCGCCGGCGAGCGCCACCATCTCGGGATAGCTGACCCAGTACGGCGCGGGGATGATCACCTCGTCGCCCGGATTGATGGTCGCCATCAGCGCGTTGTAGAGCACCTGCTTGCCGCCGGTGCCGACGATGATCTGGTTCGGCTTGTAGACGACGCCGTTCTCGCGCTGAAACTTGCCGATGATGGCTTCCTTCAGCTCGGGGATGCCGTCGACCGCGGTGTACTTGGTCTTGCCGGCTTCGATGGCGTGGATCGCGGCCAGCTTGATGTTGGCGGGCGTGTCGAAGTCGGGCTCGCCGGCACCGAGGCCGATGACGTTGCGGCCCGCCGCTTTCAGCGCGCGTGCTTTATCCGTGACCGCGATGGTCGCGGACGGCTTCACACGGTCGAGCGCAGCGGCAAGGAAGGACATCGTCATCTCCTGACAAGCGTCGTGAACCCTTTGGCCTCACGACTCCAATTGTGGGAATGGGGCACCCTAAAACGTGTGCCGCTGCACCGCAAGAAACTTCGGCCCGATCTCGCAAAAGTTTACGGATCTGGAGCGGTTCAAGGCACGTTTTCCCGCAATTTTCCGCAACTTTGCCGCGCAAACCCCTCATATCCGGCAAGGCTTGTCCTCGGAGCAATTTTGGGGGTTGCGTGCCGATGTTTCGCCACCGTCATGGCCGGGCTTGTCCCGGCCATCCACGCCTTGCCACGCGGCACGAAGAACGTGGATGCCAGGGACAAGCCCGGGCATGACGACGTGGAGACATTAACGCCCCAACGCAGATTCCTCCCCATTCACATCAATGCACGGCGCAATACGTCCGCGCGTTGACGCAAGCGTGAACTGAGTTGGATGGTCGCACGGAAATGATCTTCCTCGGCATTGCAGTGCGGTAGGGTTTTCGAGTTTTTCTATGGGTCAGCCCTTGCGGCGGATTCGCATCGGCATCATTGTTTGTTCGCGGCGCGTGGGCAGGATGCGTTGCGCTTCCCCGTCCCAGGTTTAGAACTTCCAGAATGTACAAGCTCTATTCGATGCAACGCTCGGGCAACAGCTACAAGGTCCGCCTTGCGCTGGCGCTATTGAACCTGCCTTACGAAGCGGTCGAGGTGGACATTCTGCGCGGCGAAAGCCGCACGCCGGACTTCCTGTCCAAGAACCCGTCGGGCCAGGTGCCGCTGCTCGAGGTCGGCGACGACCGCTTCCTCGCCGAGTCCAACGCCATCCTCTGGTACGTCGCCGTCGGCACGCCGCTCGCGCCGGAGAACCGGATCGATCGCGCCGAGGCGCTGCAATGGATGTTCTTCGAGCAGCACGCGCTCGAGCCGAACATCGGCGCCGCCTATTTCTGGCTGTCGCTGGTGAAGGGCGGCCGCGACCTGCAGACCCACGCGCTGGAGGACTGGATGGAGCGCGGCTATGGCGCGCTGCAGGTGATGGAGAATCACCTCAAGACCAGTTCCTATTTCGCCGCCCGCCAGCTCACCGTCGCCGACATCGCGCTGTACGGTTACACCCACCTCGCCGACCGCTGTGACTTCGACCTGGAGCCCTTCCCGGCGATCCGGGACTGGCTGAAGCGCGTCGAGGCCGCGCCCGGTTTCGTCTCGATGGACTGGCGGCCGGCCGACATCGACGACCCCGCCAGCATCGCGGCGGGTGCCTGAAAACGGCCCGGCGTTAAGAAATACCGGGCATAACGTTAACCTTTGCCCCAATCCCGCCTTTTTCGGCGCGAAAGCCGCCCAAATATTGCCGGTTGAAATGGTGAAATTATTCGGCGTCGCGGGTGATTCGCTCGCACGTTGAAGGATTTGGACCCATGATTCGGGCGTCCGGCACGGCAGGCTTCAAGGGCCAAACCGATACCGTTTCGTCTTCCCGGCTGACCAATGCGGTCGCGGCCTCGCTCGCCGTCGCCGCGATCTCGCTGTGCCTGATCGTCACCCTGACAGTGCTGTCGACCAAGGCGACCATGGCGATGGGTCTGCCGGTCTGATCCCCGTTTCATCCTGGAGAGCCTTCAAGGTGCCGCGCGGCCCCGCGCCGACCGGCATTGCGACAGGACGTCGATGAAATCGCCTGTGGTCATCGTTGCACTCACCCTCACTGCGGCCATCCTGGTCGCAGCCTCGCTGCTGATCTTCACCGGCATGCGCAAGAGCCCGGGCACATCGACGCAGAATGCGCCCGTGCTGCAACGCCATCTCAGGCCGGTGCATTTGGTCTAAAATCATCCGAAAGCTTTGCACGCCGTCGCAAGCGCCCCTTAAGCGCTCCGCACGAAATCGGATTGCGCGCGCGTGGCGGTAGGTCAGTCTGACCGTCTTACTCGTTCAGGGAGGAACGAGATGCGGTTCGGATGGCGTGCGATCTCCGGTCCGGCACTGACGGTAGCGATCACGCTGCTGGCGATCCTGCTCGATCGCTCCGTTCACATTCCCTCGCCTGCCCCCCTGTTCGTCTGCGTCGTCGCGCTCGCCGGCGCGCTGTCGGGTTTCGCCTCGGCCATGGCCAGCGCGGCGCTCGCGGTTGCCGGCGCGGCGCTGTTCTTCGCCGGCCATCGCGCCGCGCCCTTCCATGCCAGTGCGGATCTGGTTGGCCTGCTCGCGGTGACGGCCTTCGGCACCGCAGGCATCACCGGCCTGATGCGCGAGCGCCTGCTCGCGGCGTTTGCCGCCGAGCGCAAGAACCACGCCATTGCCGCGCGGCTGTCGGCTGCGCTCGACCAAGTCGACATCGGCATCGTGTTGCTCGACGCCGAGACGCGCGCCGAATTCATCAATCGCGCGTTCCGCGACTACTTTGCGTTGCCGGACGAAATGGCCGACGGCAAGCCGCCTTTCATCGCGCTGATGTATCACGGCCGCGACACCGGCGCGTTCGAGCTGCCCGAGGACGAACTCGCCACCTTCATCGCGCAGCGCATGGAGGCCGTACGGATCGGCGATGCCACGCCGATCAACATCGCCTTGCGCACCGGCGAGGTGCTGCGCTTCGTCTGCACCGTGCTGCCCGACGGCGGGCGCATGCTGAGCTACACGCCGGTGACCGACCTCGTGCGCCACACCGACGCGCCGGCCAGCGCCGACTACTACCGCTCGCTGCGCGATCCCACGGGGCGCAAGCTGATCCGGTATCTGCGCGTCGCGGAGTGAGCGACTGCGCGATTGATCGCAGCTCCCATCATCCCGTATGAAGGACACTTCATCGAACGCGGGATTTCCACATGTCGCTCACCATTCGCTCCGTCGCACGGCAGGACTACGATCAATGGCTGCCGCTATGGGACGGCTACAACGCCTTCTACGGCCGTTCGGGCCCGACCGCGCTCGCGCCTGAGATTACCAAGGTGACATGGCAGCGCTTCTTCGATGCCTATGAGCCGGTGCACGGATTGGTCGCCGAGAGCGACGGCAAGCTGCTCGGCATGACGAACTATCTGTTCCATCGCAGCACCACCGCGATCGAGCCGTCCTGCTATCTGCAGGACCTGTTCACGCTCGAGGCCTCGCGCGGCAAGGGCGTCGCATCGGCATTGATCTACGGCGTGTACGAGCGAGCCAAGCTTGCGGGATCTCCGCGGGTCTACTGGCAGACGCACGAGACCAACGTCACCGCGCAGAGCCTGTATGACAAGGTCGCCGAGCGCTCCGGCTTCATCGTCTATCGCAAGATCTTCTGACCCAGCGGCATCGGGCCTGTGGATAACTCGGCCTGTCACCGGCGCGTAACACACCGGGACTAAGTTGCAGTTGCGTCTGATCAGGCCCCCCGTCACCGATCAAACGCCCCAAGCGGTCCCCGTCAGTCGCCGCGTCTGGCAGGGGCCGCACTTTTTTTTGCCCGCATGGCAGCAGCGCAAGCGGGCTTCTTGCCGGTCGCGCGCGCCGCGGCCACAATGCACCGCTGCTCATCTCTGACAGGGATCTCCCATGGAAATTCGCAATCTCGGCGCCTCCGGCCTTCGCGTGTCCGCAGTCGGGCTCGGCTGCAACAATTTTGGCCAGCGCACCGACCTGGAGACCTCGCGCAAGGTGATCCATCGCGCACTCGATCTCGGCATCACGCTGTTCGACACCGCCGACATCTATTCGAACATGGGCGGCTCGGAAAACGTGCTCGGCGCCGTGCTGGGCGATCGCCGCAAGGACATCGTGCTGGCGACCAAATATTCCAAGCCGATGGCGGAGGACGGCACCAAGCAGGGCGCCTCGCGCCGCTACATCATGGAGGCCGTGGAAGCGAGCCTGAAGCGGCTCAAGACCGACTATATCGATCTCTACCAGCAGCACGATTACGACCCGCTGACGCCGATCGAGGAGAGCCTGCGCGCGCTCGACGATCTCGTCCGCCAGGGCAAGGTCCGCTACATCGGCAATTCGAACTTTCCGGCCTGGCGGATCGCCGAGGCCGAGTACGTCGCGCGCGCGATGAACGTCAGCCGCTTCGTCTCCTGCCAGGACGAATATTCCCTCGTCGTACGCGACATCGAGAAGGACCTGCTGCCCGCGGCGCAGGAGTACAAGCTCGGCCTGCTGCCGTTCTTCCCGCTCGCAAGCGGACTCCTCACCGGCAAATACAAGAAGGGCGAGGCCGCGCCCGGCGACACCCGCTTCGGCAAGGTGGAACGGCTGCGCGACCGCTACGTCACGCCGCGCAACGAGGACATCGTCGAGAAGCTGCAGGCCTTCGCGCAGGCGCGCGGGCATTCGATGCTGGAGCTCGCCTTCTCGTGGCTCGCGGCCCGCCCGCAAGTGTCGAGCGTGATCGCCGGCGCCACCCGCGTCGAGCAGATCGAGCAGAACGTCAAGGCGATCGCCTGGAAGCTCAGCGCCGAGGAGATGGCCGAGATCGACAAGATCACGCTGGGCTGATTTTACGGCGCCGATCCCCGCGGCGCGGCGCTATTTGACGCCGCGTCCGACCGTCTGCATCACCTCAAAGCCCTCGAACTGGGGATGGCCGAGATAGAGCGGCTTGTTGTCGCCGGCCTTGTGATGGGCCGCGCGGAACGCGTCCGACTTGGTCCAGGCCTCGAACGCGGCATGGTTCGCCCACACCGTGTGCGAGGCATAAAGCGTGTGGTCCTCGAGCTCGGGACCGCGCAGCAGATGGAATTCGACAAAGCCCGGTACCTTGTCCAGATGCGTGTCGCGCGTCAGCCAGACCTGCTCGAAGGCTGACTCGGAGCCCTTGGCGACGCGGAAGCGGTTCATGGCGATGTACATGGGTGATTTCTCCTGATGCTCGCCTCATCATGTCGTCATTCCGGGACGCGCCGCAAGGCGCGGGCCCGGAATGACGACGGCTGTTATTAAGTCACCAGCCCCTTCATCGGCCTTACGCTTGCACTGTCCGGAAACACCGTCTCAGCCAGCACGCGATCCGACAGACCGAACTGTCCCTGCAGCACGCCCTTGATCACCGAGCGCAGGTCCGTCGTCGGCTTGAGGTCGCGACCTTCGTAGAGGTTGGCGAGCTTGAGGCCGGGCCAGTCGGAGATGACGCGGCCGCCTTTCACGGCGCCGCCGGCGAGCAAAGCGATGGTGCCGGTGCCGTGGTCGGTGCCGTCGGTGCCGTTGATGCGCGCGGTGCGGCCGAATTCGGTGGCGACGACGACGACGGTGTCGCGCCAGCGATCGCTCAGGCCGCTCTCGAATTCAGCGAGCGCGCCGTCGAGACCGCCGAGCAGGAAGGCGAGGCGACCGACCGGGCCGCCCTCATTGGCATGGGTGTCCCAGCCGTCGAAAGCGAGCGCGGCGATGCGCGGGCCGTCATCGGCCGCCATCAACTTTGCCGCGCCGCGCGCCACCTGCCGCATCTGCGCAACCTGATTGCCGGGTTTCGGCTTCATGTCGTCACCGCTCGCGGCCTTCTCGAGCTGGAGGCCTTGCGACAGCGCCGCGGCCAGCGCGGGATCGCGGTGGCGGTAGAGATCGACCAGCCGCATCGCGGTGTCGTCATCGGCCTGCGGCAGCGCGACCGGCGCCCAGCCGACGGTCGGTGCATTGCCGCGCAGCACCAGCGGCGTGGTCGGGCCGACCGCAAGGCCGCTCGACACGCGTTCGCCGCGCGGCAGCGCTTCGAGCGCACGGTTGAGCCAGCCGGACTGCACGCGGCCCGGACCGGCATAGCCGCTTTCGAGCACGTCCTGGCCGTCGAAATGCGAGCGGTCGCGATAGGGCGTCGCCACCGCGTGAATCACCGCGGCATGCATGTCGCGGTACATGCGCGCGAATTCCGGCATCGCCGGATGCAGCGCGAAGAAAGTATCGAGCATGATCGCGGGATGCGCGCCATCCGATGTGAGCGCGATCGAGCCGTGCAGGCCGGCATAATCGGGATCGCCGACCGGGGCCACGGTCGAGAGCCCGTCGAGCGCGCCGCGCAGGATCACCACGATCAATCTGGGATCGCGCCCGTCCGCTGCGCGGGCGAATTTCGGCAAATAGGCCCAGGCCGCGAAGGAGGCGCCGCCGAGCAAAAGGCCACGGCGCGAGGTGAGGAGGCGGTTCTCGACGCAGTCGATCATCTTCATCTCCTCTGCATTTCCGGCGACATCAGCAAGAGCGCCAGCGCCTGCTGGCGCGACTCCGCGCGTTCGATCGTCTTGCGCGTTTCGATGGATGCCGCATCGGCAGCGGCGAATTCCAGGAGATCGAGCGGATCGATGTTGTTGCCGAGCCGCGCGCCCATCTGCGCGGCGATGTCGAGCCTGAGCATCATGCCTTCGGGCGCGGCCCAGGCCGCGCTGGTATCGGGGAAACCGTTCGGCCCCGCCGGCGACCACAGCGGCTGGCCCAGCAGATTCAGATTGTTGAGATAGCCGCCCGGGTCCTCCGGCACGCGCGCAAGCAGCCGGCCGCTTGCGACCACGAAGTCGTAAGGCGAGCGCATCTTCGTCAGCGGCGCCTTCCAGGCCTCGTCGGAATCGACCAGCGCCGCGGCAAGCGCCTTGAGGTCACCATCGGTCTTGACGAAGACATCGCGCAACCGCGCCACGAGCGCCGGCGGCGGATCGTCGGCGACGAAGTGGCGGACGAATTTGGTCGCGATGAAATTCGCCGTCGACGGATGGCGCGCGATGTCGGCGAGCGCCGCCTCGCCCTGCGCAAGGCCGGTCGGCTCATAGCTCTTGCCGAGCAGCATTTGCGGGCCCGGCTGATGCGCATTGGCGTTGAAGACGAAGGAGCCGGGCGTGCCGAGCTGCCCCTGCCGTCCGGCAAAGGTCCAGCCGGTGATGATGCGCGCGAGCGAGGTGACGTCCTCCTGCGTGTAGCCGCCGCCGACGCCGAGCGTATGCAGCTCCATGATCTCGCGCGCGAGATTTTCGTTCAGCCCACGCTTGCGGTTCTGCCCTGCGCGCGAATCCGGCCCGAGCGATTGCTGGTTGTCGAGGAAGAACAGCATCGCCGGATGCTGCTCGACCGCTTTGAGCATGTCGGCGAAACGGCCGAGCACGTGCGGGCGGATGGCCTCGCGCTCGAACGCGCCGGCCCAGATCCGCGCCAGCTCGCCCTTGCTGGCGGAGATGCAGAAATGGTTGGACCAGAACACGACGAGACGTTCGGTGAAGCCGCACTCGACCAGCGTCGCACGCTGCAGCCGCGCCAGCGCCTCGGCGCGGAAGGTTTTCTGGATCACATTGAGCGGCTGCGGCGCGGGCTTTGCGGGCTGCGGCGCGGTCATGCTGGGCTGCATGGTTTCGGGCTTCGCCGAATTGTCAGTCAGCTTGTTGTCAGCCTGTTTGGCCTCGGCCATCTGGCCGGCGATCTCGGTTGCGACCGTGTTCAGCGAGAGATTGCGGCGCAGGGCGGGCTTCTGATCCGCCGGTGCCTGCGGCGCTTCGGGCGGCGTGCCGGCCTTCGCTGCGGCCTCGCGCGCCTGCTTGACCTGGTCCTGATAGGCGAACACGGCCTGGCCGAGCTGCGGCGTCGATTGCAGGCCCGGCGCCTCCAACAGCACGCCGTTGGGGCGCGCCAGTTCCGCCTTCACGAAGCCGCGCGGATCGGAGGCCGCGTTGATGAGATCGCCGGACGCTCCGCCGCGGGCCCCGAAGCCGAAGCGGTTCAGCGCAACGAGGGCAGCTTGCGAATCGCGGGCCATCGATTTGTCCTTCGCGCCTTGCCAACCGCTTTCCGAGTCCCAGCGCAACGCGTAATATACCGCAGCGACAGATGAACCCGACATGAAAATGACGGCGCAGCTTTTGGGTAAATCATGACAATTGCGAAAGATTTCCCCCTGCCGGAACCACGCCGCCTCGCCTGCTCCCGCTGCGGCACCGAGTTCGGCTGCGATCTCTCGGGCAAGTGCTGGTGCGCGGAGGAGACGGCGCGGCTGCCGATGCCGGTCAAGGGCGAGGATTGTCTGTGCCGGGAGTGTTTGCGGAAAGCAGCGGCGGAGGTGCGTAGCTCGGATGGAGCGCAAGCGTAATCCGGGATTCGCTCGGCAGGCACCGGCCCCGGATTGCGCTACCCTCCATCCGGGCTACGAAGCCTACACTTGATGTCCCGGCGATGTCCGCGCCATGCCGTCGAACGCGTCGAGCAGCTTCTCGCGCCAGCCGTAGACCGGATCGTCGGCTTCCAGCAGCTTGAACGGGCTCACCGCGCGCGCCCACTGGAAGCCGCCGAACACGATGTAGTCGGCATAGTTCGGCGCGCTGCCGCCGATGAAGGGCTGCTTCTTCAACGTCTGCCGCAGCACCTCCAGCGATTTGCGGAACGCGATCACGCCGGTATCGCGGCTGGCCATGGTCTCTTCGAGACTCTTGCCGCCGAAACGCGCCTCGCGCGACTGGCGGAAATAGGCGGCATCGACCTCGGCGAGGTTCTTCGGGATGTCGGCGATGATCAGCGGAAAGATGCCGCCGACAATGGCAATGTCGCCCCACGCATTGATCATGCGCGCCATGGCGCGGCCGCCCTCGCCGCCGAACAGTGACGGCTGGTTTGGAAAATTGTCCTCCAGGTAGTTCGCGATCGCCCAGGAATCCACCACCGGCTTGTCGTGATGCAGCAGCACCGGAACTTTCTCCGAGCCGTGCGGCGCGATCGCGCTCTTCTCGGTGAAGCGCCAGGGCAGCGTCTCCGCCGCCAGCCCCTTGTGCGCCAGCGCCATCCGCGTGCGCCAGCAATACGGGCTGAAGGGACGCGAGGCGTCGGTGCCGACGAGCTCGTAGAGTTTAAGTGACATGATCAATTCCCATTGCTGCAACTGCCGAACAGAGTAGCCTTCATGACAGGGAGCGCAAGAAAGCCGTCCTGTCGCCGGTGTCGGGGTGTGACCCGACAGCCTCGCTGGCCCTCGCGCCGGACCGGCCGCGCCTTGTTGAGCCGGCCCCGGATTGGACCTAAGCTCAGGGCATTTCAAACATCGGGAGGCATTGCAATGACGAGGACCATTCCACGGCGCGACTTCCTTCTCGGCTCGGCGGCATTGGCCGGAGCAGCGGCCGCAAATGCCTTCACCTGTGTCGAGATCGCGAACGCCGCGCCGATCGCCGTTCCGACCGTCGACAAGCTCTCGATCCGCGTTCTCGTGGATTCGAGTTTCGATCTGTTCTTTCGCCCCAAGCAGATCAATGGCGTCTCGATCGCACCGGCTGCGCGCGGCGGCGACTTCCGCAAGTCGCTGCACAATGAATGGGGGCTGTCGCTCTGGCTGGAATCCGAGGGCGGCGGCAATCAGCGCACGCTGATGCTGGACTACGGCTACACGCCCGAGGTTCTGCTCAACAACATGGCGCTGATCGGCGTCGATCCGGCCAAGCTCAATGCGCTGATCGTCAGCCACGGCCATTACGATCATTTCGGCGGCCTGAACGGCTTCCTCGACAAGTTCCGCGACAAGCTGCCCGCCGACCTCAAGCTCTATGCAGGTGGCGAGGATAATTTCTGCCACCGCGTCAACCCGACGCCGACGCAGGGGCAGTTCGCCGATTTCGGCACCCTCGACCGCCGGCAGCTCGCGGCTCAGAAGGTGACGACCGTGCTGTGCGAAACCCCGACCGTGATCGCGGACCATGCCTTCACCACCGGCAAGATCACCCGCCGCAGCAGCGAGCGCGTGCTGCCGAACACCCTGGTCGAGTTCGGCATCAAAGACGGGCTGGGCTGCAATGTCGGCCATTATTTGCCGGCGGAGATGGACGGCAAGATCGTGCCGGACGAGCACATCCACGAGCACGCCACCTGCTTCAACGTGCGGGATCTCGGCCTCGTCGTGATCTCGTCCTGCGGCCATGTCGGCATCGTCAATTCGGTGAGGCAGGCGCAGGAAGTGTCGGGCATCCAGAAGGTGCACGCCGTCGTCGGCGGCTTCCATCTCGGCCCGGCGCCCAAGGACTATCTGACGCAGGTCGTGAGCGAGATCAAGGCGCTCGATCCTGACGTCGTGGTGCCCATGCATTGCAGTGGCCTCAACTTCGCACAGGAAGCCAATGCCCAGATGGAAGGCAAGGTGATCGTGACGACGACGGGCAGCCGCCTCACCTTCGGGCTGTGATGCGAGGCGCCTGGCTTTGCGTGATACTGGCGCTGGCCTGCGCGGGAGTGGCGCAGGCGCGCTCGGCCGCGGAGACCATGGACATCCTGATGTGGAATCGGGAGCCGGTCGGCGGGCCGTTCGAACTGATCGACCAGACCGGCAAGCCGCGCAGCGACCGCGACTTTCGCGGGCGGCTGATGCTGGTTTATTTCGGCTTCACCTATTGCCCCGACGTCTGTCCGACCGACCTCATGGCGATCGGACAGGCGCTCGAGCAGCTCGGCCCGGACAGCGACGCCGTGCAACCGGTCTTCATCACCCTCGATCCCGAACGCGATACGGCTGAGCATCTTGCCGAATACGTGCCGATGTTTCATCCGCGGCTGCTCGGACTCACCGGTAGCCTCGACGCCATCGGAGCAGCGGCAGAGGCCTACAAGGTCTATTTTGCCAAGATCCCGATCGGCAAGGACGCGGGCGGCTATACGGTCGACCACACGTCCTTCATCTATCTCATGGATCGCGACGGAAAATATCTCGGCTTCTTTCCGCCGGGCACCTCGGCTGAACGCATGGTCGAGATCATCCGGCCACGGCTCGCGGCGCCTTCGCGCTAAAGCGCGATGAGATTTGGATGAATCGTCATCGCGCTTTAGGTCGTTGTCTGAGCATGATCTTTTCGGAAAACCGCTGCGCACTTTTCCGGATCATGCTTTAGCACTCCGGCGAGAGCAAGTCGAAGCGACGTGCTCAGCGCCCGTTGATCCGCAAAAACCTCTCGCCGCCTTCCGTCACCGCGATGACCAGACCGAGGCCTGCGATCGTCTCGCGCGCGACGTAGCCGCGCTCGGCGGCGTCTTCCCAGATGGTGAGGCGCGGGCACGAGGTCTTCCAGGTCGAGATCACCTCGGCATAGGCGCGCGGCTCGCGCGCGATCCATTCGACGAAGTCCAGCACCAGCGGATCGGCGGTCTCGCTCATTGCAAACCTCCCTTTATTGGAAGCCACCTTTGGCAAGGGCGGCCAGCACCGGCGTACGCAGCAGGAGCCAGCCGCCATGGGCGACGTAGTAGCAGGCGATGGTGGTGATCAGCTTGTTCGACCACGCGATGAATTGCTGGTCGGTCATGGCTTCGAGGATGCGCCGCGCCAGCGTGGTGCCGAGCATCGAGGCTGCGATCGCAACGCCGGCGAGCACGGGATCGAGGCTCGCGGCCTGGTCGATGACGCCGCCGAAATAGATCAGTTTTGTGAAATGGCTGACGAGCTGGCACATCGCCTTGGTCGCCACCTTCTCGCGACGGCCGAAATCGCCGCCGAGAAAGAAGGTGTCGAGCAGCGGGCCCGACACGCCGGTCATCAGCATCAGGCCCATGCAGATCGTGCCGTAGACCGTGCCCTGCCAGAGGCGATCAGGGTCCGGCTTGATGTTCGACGGCGCCAGGCGCGCCATGAACGGGGTGACGCCGAGCAGCAGCAGCGCCATCGGCTTGTCCGGCACGTAGCGGGTCAGCGACCAGGCCGCGAGCGCGACGGCAGCACCGACCATATAGTTCGCCACCGGCCGCCAGCGGATATGCGCCCGCCACAGAAACGCGCGCCAGCCGTTCGAGGCCATCTGCGTGATCGCATGCAGCACCATCGCGGTCGGCAGCGGCATCAGGGCCAGCAGCACGCCGATCAGGATCAGCCCGCCCGCCATGCCGAACAGCCCCGACAGGAACGCGGTGGCGACCATCAGCAATCCAAGGGCAGCGATCATGATGGGCGTCACGAAGGGATTCTCCTGTGGTGGGCACGTAAGGGACGCAAACTGTTTCACTCCCTCGCCCCGCTTGCGGGGAGAGGCGAAGGGGAACGTGCCCCGCTTGCCCCTTCTGCGCAAACTGAGTTATCTTGCCCTGGCATCAGCTTTCCTGAGGGTGGATCATTTGCGGCGGCTGCTGTTTCTCAACGGCATCAAGGCATTCGAGGCGGCGGCGCGGACCGGCAGCTTTGCTGCGGCGGGGCTCGAGCTCAGCGTGTCCGCGGCCGCCGTCAGCCGCATGGTGCATCTCTTGGAAGAGCGGCTCGGCGTCGCGCTGTTCGAACGCAAGGCCAACAAGCTGGTTCTGACGCAGGCCGGCCGTGCCTATCAAAGCGGGCTGACGCCGATCTTCGATGCGCTCGCAAGCCTCACCGCGCAGGTGACCGCGCCCTCCAGCGTGCGCGTGCTCACCATCGGGGTCGGCCACACCTTTGCGATGCGCTGGCTGATCCCGCGCCTGTCGGAGTTTCGCAGCGAGGAGCCCGACATCGAGGTGCGCTTCACCACCGGCGGCGCGCTGGTGCCGTTCGGCGAGGACTGGAACTGCGGCATCAAGCTCGGCACCGGCGACTGGCCCGGGCTGGTGGCGGAGCCGCTGTTCGCCGGCGACCTCACGCCGGTCTGCGTGCCTCGCCTGGCGAGCGGCCTGAAGCGTCCGGCCGATCTGAAGGGACCGAGCCTGATCCGCGTCGCGCATTCGCCCGAGGACTGGCCGATCTGGCTGAAGGCCGCGAACCTTTCCCGCATCAACGCGCGTGGGCCGGAGTTCCAGTTCTACGGCCAGGCGCTCCAGGCCGCCGCCGACGGGCTCGGCATCGCCATGGGCATCCGGCCCTATATCGACGACGACCTCGCCGCCGGCCGGCTGGTCGCGCCGTTCGATCTCTCGGTGCCCAAGGGCATGCGATGGTACCTGCTCTATCGCAGTTTCCAGACCGAACAGCGCGATTTCGCCGCGTTCCGCCGCTGGATCATGCGCGCAGCCTCCGAGCCCGCGGCCCGGCCCATCAAGCGGATCGGCCGTACCGCCGCGCGGAACTGACGCTCGACAGTTCCCTTGATGGTTCCTTGGCGGGCAAAAAAGCCGGCCGCTTGTGAACCGCTTCACATCCCAAAATCCGCAAACGTGGTCCCCTGACCCTCCAATAAGACGCTCGAACAAGACTCTCTGGGGACTACATATGACGACTCTCTACGACGGCTTTGACATCGAATCCTTCGAGGCCGGCAAGGGCCTCTGGCATGCCCGTATTCGCCGTGCCGATTTCAGCCCGCTTGCCATCGACGGCGTGCTGTTTCCGGCCATGGAAGTCGGCTTCGCCTGGCCCGACCGCGACGCGGCGATCCGCGATGCCAAGCATCACATCGATCGCTTCCGCCGGCGAACCGACGACCAATAGGCCAGCATCCCATCATAGCGCGGCGCAATAGAGGAACCGGCGATGTCGCAATTCGAGATCGAAGAGACCCAGCCGCTGGCCATATCCTACGCACGGTCGGTGTTGTCGAATTGCCCCGAATGCGACGGCGATCTCACGGTGCTCCGTGTGATCGGCGGCCGCGCCGGGTGCGAGTACTGGACCATGCGCTGCACCGATTGCGGCGGCATTCATCTCGACATCCTCAAGCCGCACCGCACGGCCGGGGATGACGAGGGGCCGCTCCCGGCGGCGTGAGGGGCAGCTCACCGACGAGCGAGGCACGACGATGATCAAGGCTCTGCTGCTTGACCTCGGCGACACGCTCATCGACACCCACAAGGTGCCTCAAGCACCGTATCCCGGGGTCGAGAAAGCCCTTGGCGCGCTCAAGGCCCTGAAGACGGCGGACCACAAGCCGCTGGTCATGTGCCTGGTCTCCGACTACACGATGCCGAAACCGCGAACCCCGGACGCTATCGCGGCGGCGTTCGCCGAATACCTCCAGGTGCTGGACAAAACCCACCTGCGGGGTTTCTTCGAGCCGGTCAACGAACGCGTGACGCTGTCAACCCACGCCGGCAAGCTCAAGCCCGCCGCCGAAGTGTTCAAGACCGCACTCAAGCGAGCCGGGATCCATGGCACCCTGCGCGAGACGCTCTTCATCACGGAGAATGCAGAGCATATCAAGGTGTGCCGCGACGACCTCCACATGAAGACCCTGCAATTCGGCGTCGACTTCACCTCTTGGTCGGACGCGCCGAAGCTGATCGCGCAAAAGATCGGGGTGGCGGCGTAATCGCCCCTGCTGCCAACCTGCTGTCAGCAGCCTGAGCACGGACGGGCATTCGCCCTTTTCTGAGCGGCGGACTCGTCCCATATTCGGGGCATGGCGAAGAAACCTGCTCCCCCAAAATCCCCCAAAACCAAGGCCCCGAATTCGAAGGCGCACCGGCCCGACGTGCAGCCGATCGGGCCGGCGCTGGCCGAACTGCTCAATCCCGCGATCAATCGCGGCGATGCCGGGCTGGGATCCGGCACGGGCCTGCAGCCGCCGCCGGACAATTCGCGCGACCGCCGCGCCGGGGGCGAGGCCGCCGCCCATCGCGCCCGGGCCTCGACGCCGAAGGAGTTTCCGCAGGACAATGCCAAACCGATGCCGCTGCGGCCCAATCCGCAGCCGGCGGGGGCGCGCGCGTCCAGCGAAGGCTTCGACGAGGCGCCGCAGGCCAATTACGGCACCGCGGCCACGATCCCGACGCTGGATCCGGAACTGGCGCGGCAGCTCGGCCTTCCCACCGAAGAGGACGATGCCGAGGCGCTGGCGCGGCCGCCGCGCTCCAAGATGGAGGCGCTCGGCGTCAAGGCCACCGCCGACGCGCTGGAATCGCTGATCCGCGAGGGCCGGCCGGAGTTCCGCAAGGACGACGGCTCCACCAAGGTGTGGACCCCGCATCGGCCGCCGCGGCCGGAAAAGTCCGAAGGCGGCGTGCGCTTCGAAATCAAGTCGTCCTACGAGCCGCGCGGCGACCAGCCGACCGCGATCGCCGAGCTGGTCGAGGGCATCCAGCGCAACGACCGCTCCCAGGTGCTGCTCGGCGTCACCGGCTCCGGCAAGACCTACACCATGGCCAAGGTGATCGAGGCGACGCAGCGCCCCGCCATCATCCTGGCGCCGAACAAGACGCTCGCCGCCCAGCTCTATGGCGAGTTCAAGAATTTCTTCCCGGACAACGCGGTCGAGTACTTCGTCTCGTATTACGACTACTACCAGCCCGAGGCCTACGTTCCGCGCACCGACACCTATATCGAGAAGGACTCCTCGATCAACGAGCAGATCGACCGCATGCGCCACTCGGCGACGCGCGCGCTGCTCGAACGCGACGACGTCATCATCGTGGCGTCGGTGTCCTGCATCTACGGTATCGGCTCGGTCGAGACCTACACCGCGATGACCTTTGCGCTGAAGAAGGGCGAGCGCATCGACCAGCGCCAGCTCATCGCCGACCTCGTCGCGCTCCAGTACAAGCGCACCCAGGCCGATTTTACCCGCGGCACGTTTCGCGTCCGCGGCGACGTCATCGACATCTTCCCGGCGCACTATGAAGACCGCGCCTGGCGCGTGAATTTGTTCGGCGACACCATCGAGACCATCGAGGAGTTCGATCCGCTCACCGGCCACAAGCAGGACGAGCTCGAATTCATCAAGATGTACGCCAACTCGCACTATGTGACGCCGCGCCCGACGCTGGTGCAGGCGATCAAGTCGATCAAGTCCGAGCTGAAGATGCGGCTCGACCAGTTGAACAACCAGGGCCGCCTGCTGGAAGCACAGCGGCTGGAGCAGCGCACCACCTTCGATCTCGAGATGATGGAGGCGACGGGAAGCTGCGCCGGCATCGAGAACTATTCGCGCTATCTCACCGGGCGCCTGCCCGGCGAGCCGCCGCCGACACTGTTCGAATACGTGCCCGACAACGCGCTGGTCTTCGCCGACGAGAGCCACGTCACCGTGCCGCAGATCGGCGGCATGTTCCGCGGCGACTTCCGTCGCAAGGCGACGCTGGCCGAATACGGCTTCCGCCTGCCCTCGTGCATGGACAATCGGCCGCTCCGCTTCGAGGAATGGGACATGATGCGGCCGCAGACGGTTGCGGTGTCGGCGACACCCGGCGGCTGGGAGCTGAACGAGAGCGGCGGCGTGTTCGTCGAGCAAGTCATCCGCCCGACCGGACTTATTGATCCTCCGGTCGACATCCGCCCCGCCCGCACCCAGGTCGACGATCTCGTCGGCGAGGTCCGCGCCACCGCGCAGGCCGGCTACCGCTCGCTGATCACCGTGCTCACAAAGCGCATGGCGGAGGACCTCACCGAATATCTGCATGAGCAGGGCATTCGCGTCCGTTACATGCACAGCGACATCGACACCATCGAGCGCATCGAGATCATCCGGGACCTTCGTCTGGGCGCGTTCGATGCGCTGGTCGGCATCAACCTGCTCCGCGAAGGCCTCGACATCCCCGAATGCGCGCTGGTCGCCATTCTCGACGCCGACAAGGAAGGCTTTTTGCGCAGTGAGACCTCGCTGATCCAGACCATCGGCCGCGCCGCGCGCAACGTCGACGGCAAGGTGATCCTCTATGCCGACAGCATGACGGGCTCGATGGAGCGCGCCATCGCCGAGACCAACCGGCGCCGTGAAAAGCAGGTCGAGTACAACACCGCCAACGGCATCACGCCGGAGAGCGTGAAGAAGCAGATCGGCGACATCCTCAACTCCGTCTACGAGCGCGACCACGTGCTGGTCGAGGTCGGCGGTCACGACATGACCGACGACGTCATCTCGATCGGCCACAATTTCGAAGCCGTGCTCGCCGATCTGGAAACGCGCATGCGCGAGGCCGCCGCCGATCTGAACTTCGAGGAAGCCGCCCGCCTGCGCGACGAGGTCAAGCGTCTGCGCGCCACCGAGCTTGCGGTCGTCGACGATCCCACCGCGAAGCAGCGCGTCGTTGCGGGCAAGGCCGGCGCCTATGCGGGCGCGAAGAAATACGGCGACGCCGCGAACCTTCCCGTCAGCGCCATGAAGAAAAAGACCGTGAGCTCGGCGCTGAAAGCCAGCGGCGGCGGCAGTGGCTCAAAGGTCCACAAGCCGCATCTCGACGAGATGCACGGCCCGGAATCCCTGCCCTATCGTGAGAACCCGAGTCTGCCGTCAAAGCCGTTCGGCAGCACCAGCCGGATCATCCAGCCGACGGATTCGCGGCAGTCAGGCCCGGAGTTCGGGCCCGCGCCGAAGTCGACGGGTGGGCAGCCGGGGCGACGGGGTGGGTGGAAGAAGAGGTAGGGCAGCGCATCAGCGCTTGTCGTGCTTATGGATTCTCAAATGCGCAATTGCGCACCATAGCTCGCCGCTTCGCGGCGCCCCGGAATGACGGGCGGAGAGATCTCGGCTCCTCACCCTGCGATCGTCGCAAGCAACGACAGCAGCAGCACCGACGCCATGAGCTCCAGCGACGTCGCGGGCTTGGCGCGCCAGCGGGCGATCTTTTCGGAGAAGGACAGGCTGGCGTCGAAGAACTGGGCTTCGTAGCCGCTCTTGATCCCTGGAAGTGCAGCCCCGATCGCGACGACGAAGATGCTGTAGAAGATCGACGCCAGCGCGATGGTGAGGACGTGGCTGCCTCCGTGAGTGTCTCCCAGCAGTTTCACCATCAGCGACGCGGCGGCGAAGATCGGGAAGCCCTGAAGGATCGTGGTGAGCGCAAAGCCTTCGAGCCAATTGAGGGGTGCGGATTTCGACGCGGTGATGAAGGGCATGGCGCTCACCCCACGCTCGCCGTCACCACCGCCATCACCGACAGCAGCAGCACGATGGTCACGAGCTGGAGCGAGGCGACCGGCTGGGTGCGCCATGCCGTGATCTTGTCGGACAGCGACAGGTGAGCCTCGAAGAATTTTGGTTCGTAGACGGTCTTGAAGAAGGCGGGGAAGCTCGGGCCCAGGGTCACAGCAAACAGCGCGTGCATCAGCGATGCCATTGCGACGAAGATGGCGACGCCGGGGTCGCCGACGAGGTCGTGGTTGCCGACCAGCTTGAGCAGGAAGGCAGCGGCGGCGAAGGTCGGGAAGCTCTGCAGGATCGCGGTCAGCGCGAGGCCTTCCAGCGTGTTGTGCAGGCGGGACTTTCTCGCGGCGGCGATGGCGGCCATGGCACGTCTCCCAGATGACATGGACATGACGTTAGCCGCGGCGGGAGGGGCGCGATGTGAGGCGGGTCACGCGCTTTTTCGGCGCCGGAACAAGGAGGTGGGATGGATTCCGGGTTCGCGCTGACGCGCGCCCCGGAATGACGGGAAGCTACAGCTTGCCCTGCCCGCTCACCTGGCCCTGCTGTTGCTGCTGCTTCTCCTGCTCCTTGGCGTGATGGCGGCCGTAGAGGCAGCCGGCGGCGGCGCCAAGTACGCCGTGATGGCCGGCATAGTGGCCGGCGACGCCACCGACGACGGCGCCCTTGATGCAGCCCTTGGCGTTGGCGGCGGAGCTTGCGCCGAGCATGAGGAGCGCGGCGGCCGCAGTGAGAAGCTTGGATTCCATGGGTCGATGTCTCCGGATGCGGTGTCCAATACGTGTCTTCGCATCAACGAACGCCGACAGGTCCAGGTTCCCTAGCGCGCGGCATGGCGGGGCGCGTCAGACGATATGCGCACGGCGTCATCGCGATGCGCGAACGCCGCACGAATTCTTGCACGCGAATATGCTCGCAACCCGCAATTGCACCCCCATGAACCGGGCATTGTGCTCGCGCGTCTCAAGCTGCAATGAGCCCTGTGTTCTTGCGGATTGATGGACCCTCGAGCCGCACGATAGCGTTTGCAATCCACGGCCAATGAGGGCGGGAGCGGCATGACGGTTGAAAAGCTGAACAGGCAACGGGTGCTGCATCTGCTCGACGGCTTTGCGCGCGGCGATATCGAGGCCGCGCTGTCGTGCTGCACCGACGACGTCGATTTCCTCACCCACGCGCCGATCGACGCGCTGCCGCACATGGTGCCGCGCCACGGCAAGGCCGAATTGCGCGCGCTCTGGGAGACGATCTGGTCGCGCTATTCGGAAGTCCGCTACAAGGCGCCGCACATCCTCGCCGACGGCGACGAGGTCGCGACCTACATGCACACCTATTTCAGGAAGCGCAGCAACGACCGCATCGTGCAGTTCGACATGGCGGTGTTCTACACCTTCCGCGGCGGACTGGTGGCGCAGATTCGCGAGATCATCGATTCCTACGATCTGGTGCAGCAGGTGCTGGAGCGCGAGATCGGGCCGTTGATCACGGGAGCGCGGGTGGACGGGGTGTAGCGCCCCGATTTGAACCTCCCTCCCCGCGTGCCAGACCCATCCGCTGGGCGTTGTGCACGCCGGCTGGGGTTTGTCGATGAAAGTCGTGTTGCTTGCATTGCTGGGGCTGTTTTTGGGTGAGCTCGGCGGGGCGGCGCTGGGCGTCGGGGCCGGGCTCGCCTTTGTCGAGATCGCCCACACCACGAGCTTCGAAGGCTATAGCGGCATGCTGGTGTTCTTCACCTTCATGCCGCTCGGGGCTGCGATCGGCGGGATCGGCGGCGCGGTGACGTTCGGCCTGCTGGCGCTGCGGGACGACGCGATCGCGATCGAACGGGAACCCGCAGCCAAGAGAGACCGGTAGATTACGGGGTTCTGTTGTAAATCTCACAAAGAGCCATCAATTGTGCATTGCAAAAACGTGAATTGCGTTTTGGCCGAAAGATCCTATTTTGTTTGTATACGAATGAGTTGAGCGGCCCGGGGCACATTGCAGTGCATGGGGTTGCTTTCCGTTTTATCCGTAAAGCCAGCTTCAGGACTGCCCAAAATGACAGAGCACAGCCTCTGGCGTTTCTCGCGCGCATTGCACAGCGCGATCAACGACCGGCATTTCGAGGACATCGAGGCCCTGATCGACGAGGATGTCGAGTGGGCGCTCTACGGCCCGATCGACATGTTTCCGTTCCTCGGAGCGCGCCAGGGCAAGGACGCCGTGCTCGACGTCATCCACCAGCTCGCCGACAATTTCCAGGTCCGCCGCTTCGACCGCGAGAGCATCATGCTGGGCGTCGATTCCGCCGCCTCGATGCTGCGCTATTCGCTGACGGCGCTGGATTCCAACAAGCCGATTTCCTTGCGGGTGGCGCAGTTCGCCCAGTTCAGGGCCGGCAAGCTGATCAGCATGCGCGTGCTGATCGACACCTTTGATCTGGTTGAGCAGGCACTCGGCCGCGCCATTCATCTGCCGAAGATGACCAGCGTCGGCTGAGGGGGACGCCAACGGGTCCCGCTTTCGGGACCGGTGACAAAGGCTGCTGTGACGTCCTGGCCTCCAGCCCCGCCGGATGCCGTTGCAGGCAAAGCCGTCATCGGGCGCGCACCTTTCGCGCGGCCCGTTGGTTCACGTCCAAAGTCGGAGGGCGAGCCGCCACAATTTCGCAACGATAGATCAGCATTCTGAGCGCGGAATGGCGCATGGTCATCACCGATGGCCGATATATATTATCGGCCGGCATGCGCAGGGCTTCGCGGGCAGGACGATGGAATTCTCGACAGGTTTTGGCTGGACCAGGCTGCCGGTGCTGGCGGCCGCGTTCATCTTGGGCTCGGTGCTGACGGCCTCGGCGCAGATCATTCCGCCCTTCTCTCCCGGCCCGGCCGCGGCCGACGAGGAGGCCGAGACGGCGGAGGCTCCTGACGTCAACGATCCCGACGTGATGAAGGGCATCGACGTCGACAAGCTCGACTGGGGCCAGCTCGCCATCGATGCCGGCACGCTCAACGACATCATCGCCGCCAAGAAGCGGGCGCAGGCCGCGGCCAACAACGGGCTGAACTGGTCGTCGAACGCCAACACCAACGGCTCCTCGGCCGTGACCGTGAAACAATCGGTGTTCGAGTTCTGGGACACGCGGATCGGCGCCGACATGACGGTCGCGAACGAGCCGCGGACGATGTCCGAGCTGATGGCGCAGAAGGCGGCCAATGGCGGCAGCCTGCCGCAATCCTCCGGCAGCGCCTGGGCAACCGCGACCGCGCCGGGCGCGGGCCAGATCTGGGACAAGACCGCGCTGGAAGCCCGCGTCGATCCCGGCTCCGAGCAGAGCAAGCTCGGGGCCTCGCTGACCAAGTCGGTGCCGCTGTCGGGCGACACGTCGCTGACGCTGCAGAACGGCTACAGCGTCAACCAGCAGGGCACCACCGCCGTCCCCGGCATCGGCGGGCACATCACGCGCAATTACGAGACCGACCAGAGCGCCAAGGTCACGATCACCGACACCGGCACCAGCGTCACCGCCGGCCAGACGCTGTCGACCACCGACGACAAATGGCTGCGCAAGGTCGGCGCCGAGCAGAAGCTGTTCGACAACGTCACCGTCTCCGGCTCGGTCGGCGAGACCTCGCAGGGCGCGATCAACAAGAGCGTCACGGCCGGCTTCAAGAAGAGCTGGTAGCAGTCCAACGCTCCCCTCTCTCCCCTCATCCTGAGGAGCGCTCCGAAGGAGCGTGTCTCGAAGGATCGAGGCCATGCTGCTGGCGGCGAGTATGCGCCCCCCATGCGGGGATAGGATCATCTTCACAGCAGCGTTCATACTCTCCTAACCATACGCCACGGCAAAGCCCCCGAATCGTCTGCCCTTGCCGTATCTCGGCCAAGTTGCGGTCAAAATCCGACGCCCTAGTCGGATGACCGACGCCGTCGTGCGGGGGACACTCGCGCTGCGCTCAACGCGAACAGGGGAACACCGATGAACGCCATTCGTCCGGAAAAGATCGAAGCCGCCGAGACCGAAACCGTGGACAGCAACCTCGCCGCGGTCACCGAGGTCGAAGCCGGCATCCGTGATTTCGTCCGCAACGACATCGCCTATCTGCGCCGTCCGGCGGCGACCAGCACCACCGACACGCCGCCGCTCGATCCGAACGCGGAAGCCACCGTCAACAACGTCAACTCGCTGATCCAGCGCGTCGCCGGCACCTCGCTCGCCGAGATCGAGAATCTGATCTCCGAGCTCGAGAGCCTGCGCGACCTGCTCCATGCCGAAGGCCAGCGCGTCCAGCGCGAGATCTCCGGCTACGCCCAACTCAGCCAGGCCGCGATGAAGTCGACCCGCATGATCGCCGACAACGTCGCCCAGTGGAAGCGCGCCGCCGACGGCCTGCGCAACAGCTAAGCACCGACGCCAGGCATCACCGAACCGCCGCGTCCCGAAAGGGGCGCGGCGGTTTTGATTGTGGGGGTGACGGGGCACTCTGTCTCTCCAAAGCAGGCGTCATCACCCGCGAAGCGGGTGATCCAGTATTCCAGAGACAGCGGGGCTAGAACCGAGAGGCCGCGGCGTACTGGATGCCCCGCCTTCGCGGGGCATGACAGCGGAGTTTGCGCGGCACGGGGACGTGACAGCGAAGGGTGCGCTTTGAACCCTCCCCTCCTCCGCTGCGACCAATGCCTAGCGTCCTTGCCGCCCACGGCAAGGCTTGGGGACATTTCAGATGGAAAGCATTCGGCCCGACACCACGGACCCCATACCGCTGCGGCCTGCGCCGAACCAGTTCGGCACGATCATGCTGCGCTTTGTCGGATTGCTGGCGGTTGCGATCGCGGTGCTGGCGTTCGTCTATAGCCGCTGAGGGTGGAGGCCGCACCGCGGCCCCAGGAGTTAACGAACCCTTACCGGGTCGCGTCGAAGCTCGAGGCTTCCAGGGTGTAGGCGCCGTCGGCGTAACCCTTCACGACCATGCCGGCAACCAGCATCACGGCCAGCGTCGCGGTAGCAAAGATAAATCCGACCAGCTTGAGTGCGCCGCGGTCTGCCATGGTCCTCATTCCCCTGTACTCTGCCCAGTTCGTTTCAAATAGGCAGCGACAGGTTCATAATTGGTTAGCAACTCGATGGTTCCGCCGACGGCTTCGCAGGCTAACCATGTTGCGCAGGCTTATGGCAGCCGCCCCGAAACGCGTCCATAGCGCGCGGGCAACACTCGCCACTGATTTGGGCTGTTCATCCTGGAACAGGTCTAAGCCTTCACGCGCGTCGGCACGAAGGCGCTGGCGGTGATGGAATACACCTCTTCGCCGCGCTGGTTGGTGCCGGTGGTGCGGGCCGTCAGGATGCCCCAGCCGGGGCGCGAGGCGGAGGTGCGCTTGTCGATGACGACGTTGACGTAGGAGACGGTGTCGCCGGCGAGCACCGGCCTGATCCAGCGCAGATCGCGAAAGCCCGGCGACGGGCCCCACACCGCAACCTCCTCGCCGCGCGCTGCGGCCTCACGCGCCAGGCGTTGGCCGTCCGCGACAAGCAGGCTCATGCAGGCCGAGCCGACATGCCAGCCGGACGCCGCGAGCCCGCCGAACAGCGAGTTCTTACCTTCCTCCTCGTCGAGGTGGAAGCGCTGCGGATCGAACTTGGCGGCGAATTCCTTGATGGCTTCGGTGGTGAACGTATAGGCGCCGATCTCGCGGCATTGGCCGATCGCGATGTCGTCGAAGAACCGCATCAGACCGCTCCTTCGCGCCGCTTGATCAGGATCGGCGAGGTCATCTCGCACAGCGCCTGCCCCGCCGCGTTGCGCACGGTGCATTTGAACTTGACGATGCCGAGCTCAGGCCGGCTCTTCGAGGGACGCGCCTCGAGCACATCGACATCGAGGGTTAGATCGTCACCGGGCCGGAGCGGCGACAGCCAGCGCACCTCGTCGACGCCGGGAGAGCCCAGCGACGCGGCGCGGGTGATGAAGCCGTCGGCCATCATCCGCATCATCAGCGAACAGAGGTGCCAGCCCGAGCCGGACAGGCCGCGCAGCATGCTCTTGCTGGCAGCCTCCTCGTCCAGATGCATGGGCTGCGGATCGAACTCGGCGGCAAAGGCCAGGATCTCGTCGCGGGTGACATGGCGCGGGCCGAATGTTCCGAACCGGCCGGGCGGGAAATCTTCGAAGGTCAGGGTCATCTTGGGATTGGCTAGCGGGAATGACAGATTGTGGCCGCACTTTGCGGCAATCTCAACCCGCCGGCCCGCATGGCTCGTGCTACATACGCGGTATCGGCGTGGTCCGAGTCGGATCGACCGGGGGCCAGGATCCCGCTATTACGGCCCGAATTGAAGTCCCGATTTGCCCTGGGGAGAGCAATGTTTTCATTCAGCGACCTGTTTCAGTGGGACCGCTTCATCACGCCCACCATCATCAAGACCTTCTACTGGCTGGTGATCGCGCTGATCTGCCTGTTCGGCCTCTCCGGCATCTTCTCCGGCCTCGCGGCGATGGCGATCAGCCCGTTCGGCGGCTTCCTGGTGCTGCTGTCGTCGATTGCGAGCGTCGTCGTCGGGATCGTGTTCTCGCGCATCGCCGCGGAGCTGATCCTGATCGTCTTCCGTATCAACGAGCATCTCGGCGCGATCAGGGACCAGGGCAGCGGGATGAAGTGAGGCTCTCGTGTCCCGGACGCGGCGCGGCATGAAATGACCCGACGCAGAGCCGGGACCCATGCGTCTGCAGTCAAGACTTCTGGGCCCCGGCTCTGCAGCGCACCGCAAGAGCGCTGCGCTGCGTCCGGGGCACGAGACCCTTACGTATTAAACCTGAAATGCATCACGTCGCCGTCGGCGACGACGTATTCCTTGCCCTCGAGGCGGAGCTTGCCGGCATCGCGGGCGCCGGCTTCGCCGTTCAGCGCGACGTAATCCTCATACGCGATGGTCTCGGCGCGGATGAAGCCTTTCTCGAAGTCGGTGTGGATCACACCGGCCGCGCCCGGCGCCTTGGTGCCGCGATGGATGGTCCAGGCGCGCGCCTCCTTCGGGCCCACCGTGAAATAGGTGATGAGCTGGAGCAGCGAGTAGCCGGCGCGGATCAGGCGATCGAGGCCGGCCTCTTCGAGGCCCAGCGTCTCCAGGAAGTCGGCGCGCTCCTCGCGCGAGATGGTGGCAATCTCGGATTCGATCTTGGCGGAGATGACGACGGCAACGGCACCTTCCTTCGCCGCCTGCTCCTCGACCGCCTTGGAGAAGGCATTGCCGGTGGCAGCCGAGCCTTCCTCGACGTTGCAGACATAGAGCACGGGCTTTGACGAGAGCAGGCCGAGCATGGCGAACGCCCGCTCCTCCTCCGCCTTGCGCTCGACGAGCCGCGCGGGCTTGCCGTCGCGCAGCAGCACCAGCGTACGGTTGACGAGGTCGAGCTGCTCCTTGGCGTCCTTGTCGTTGCCCTTGGCCTTCTTGGAGAGGTTGTCGACGCGCTTCTCGAGGCTGTCGAGGTCGGCGAGCATCAGCTCGGTCTCGATGGTCTCGATGTCGGCGAGCGGGGCGATCTTGCCCTCGACATGGGTGATGTCGGAGTCCTCGAAGCAGCGCACGACATGCGCGATGGCGTCGACTTCGCGGATGTTGGCAAGAAACTGGTTGCCGAGGCCTTCACCCTTGGAGGCGCCGCGCACCAGGCCGGCGATGTCGACGAAGGTCAGCCGGGTCGGGATGATCTGCGCCGACTTGGCGATCGCCGACAGCTTGTCGAGCCGCGGATCGGGCACGGCCACTTCGCCGACATTCGGCTCGATGGTGCAGAACGGATAGTTCGCAGCCTGCGCCGCGGCCGTCTCGGTCAGCGCGTTGAACAAGGTCGACTTGCCGACATTGGGCAATCCGACGATTCCGCATTTGAATCCCACGAGCGTTATTCCTTGCCGTTCTCGTCCTTGGTCAAAAATCCCTTCGCCTGCATCGCAAGATGCACCCTGTTGGCAAAGGTCGCGTCGGTGCCTTTGACGATCAGTGCGGCGTGCTCGGCAACCGCGTCGCAGAGCGTCGTCACCCAGTCGTTGTCGGCCTTGGCGAAGTCCGACAGCACATGGCCGTGCACCATCTCCTTGACGCCGGGATGACCGATGCCGAGCCGGACCCGGCGATAGTCGTTGCCGATATGCGCCGAGATCGAGCGCAGGCCGTTGTGGCCGGCGATACCGCCGCCGATCTTCACCCGAACCTTGCCCGGCGGCAGTTCGAGCTCGTCGTGAAACACCGTGGTGTCGCCCGGCGCGATCTTGAAGAAGCTCGCGGCCTCCTGAACGCTGCGACCGGAATCGTTCATATAGGTCGTCGGCTTGAGCAGGATCACGCGCTCAGTGCCGAGCGTGCCTTCCGAGGTCTCGCCCTGAAACCTGCGACGCCACGGCGCAAAGCCATGACGCCGCGCGATCTCGTCGACGGCCATGAAACCGATATTGTGCCGGTTGCGTGCGTATTTCGCGCCGGGATTGCCGAGCCCAACAAAGAGTCGCATGACGCGGCGCGCCCCTCGCTCGGCGCGCGGTCAGGGACCGCGCGCCAGCTTTGAGAGATTACTTCTTCTTGTCGCCGCCGGCGGGAGCCTTGGCAGCAGCGGCAGGCGCAGCAGCACCCGCAGCCGGAGCCGCAGCACCAGCCGCCGGAGCAGCGGCAGCGCCCGGAGCCGCGCCAGCAGCAGCCGCAGCCGCGGCCTTCTGCTCTTCGGCGTAGCCGGACGGCGGCACGATGGTGACGAGGGTCGCGTCCTCGCGGGTCAGCGCCTTCACGCCGGCCGGAAGCTTGACGTCCGACAGATGCAGCGAGTGACCGATTTCCAGCGAGCCGACGTCGGCCTCGATGTACTGCGGAATGCTCTCGACACCGCATTCGAGCTCGATCGCGTGGGCGACGATGTTGACGGTGCCGCCGCGCTTCACGCCGGGCGAACCTTCAGCCTTCACGACATGCAGCGGGACGCTGATGCGGATGGTGGCGCCTTCGCCGAGCCGCATGAAGTCGACATGGATCGGGAAGTCCTTGACCGGATCGAGGTGGTAGTCGCGCGGAATCACGCGGTGCTTCTTGCCCTCGAGGTCGATGTCGACCAGCGTGGTCAGGAACCGGCCGGCGAGGATGCGCTGGCGCAGTTCACGATCTTCGATCGAGATCGTGACGGGGGGCTGGTTGTTACCATAGATCACTCCGGGCACTCTGCCGGCGCGACGCTCAGCCCGGGCGGCCCCCTTGCCGCTCTTCGGACGTGCGGTCGCCTTCAATTCCTTGACGGTCGTCGCCATTGTCTAAGTCCTTGTTTTTGCAAAAGTTAATGGGCCGCAGCGCGGCCCATGGCATAGTCCACAGCAAGCCTCCAGGGGTGCGGGGGCCGTGAACGTGGCGGGCTTTTACCCGGAAGACGCGGAAATGACAAGGAGAATGGGCTGCCGGGCGGACCCGGGTGATCCCCTGTAGCCCGGATGGAGCGGAGCGAAATCCGGGGAGGTCCTGGGGTGCGGCTCCCGGATTGCGCTCCGCTTCATCCGGGCTACGGGGCGCCGGCGTTACCCGCCAACCTTCGCCTCCAGCGCCGCGATGCGCGCCTTCAGGACCTCGTTCTCCTCGCGCGCCAGGCGGGCCATGTCCTTGACCGCCTCGAACTCCTCGCGCTTGACGAGGTCCATGTCGCGCAGGAATTTTTCGGCCTGGGTGCGCATCACGGTGTCGAACTCGCGCTTGACGCCCTGGGCGGCACCGGCGGCGTCGTTCATCAGGCGGCCGATCTCGTCGAAAAACCGGTTGTTGGTCTGGGTCATCTCGGTCTCCTCATCGGTCTCCTGGCGGCTTCCGATAAACTTTGCGCGAACGCTCGAAAAGACAATGGCAATCCGCGCGGAACGGTTCAAGGGCTGATCGGTGGTATCCTTGTCATGCCCCGGTTTCCTTGCAATCGTATTCAACGTCCCTGCATAAGAAGAATCACAAGGCGCACGAGATGATCGACCAGCAGATTGCGATCCCCACCAAGGACGGCCATACCGCAACCTTCATCACCCATCCCGAACGTGGCGGGCCGTTTCCGGTCATCCTGTTCTACATGGATGCGCCGGCGATCCGCGAGGAGCTGCGCGACATGGCGCGCCGCCTCGCGACGTCAGGCTATTACGTGATGCTGCCGAACCTCTATTACCGTTCCGGCGTGATGGAGCTCGGCGCGCTGCCGGCCGATCCGAACGCACCGGAGCGCAAGCGCATGTTCGCGCTGATGGGCTCGCTCACCATCCCCATGATCATGGAGGACACGCGGGCGCTGCTCACCTATGCCGAGGGCCAGGCCGCCGCGAACACGAAAATCGTCGGCACCGTCGGCTACTGCATGAGCGGCCGCTACGCCGTCAACGCCGCCACGCATTTCCCCGATCGCGTCAAGGCCGCCGCCTCGATCTACGGCACGCAGCTTGCGACCGACCAGGACGACAGCCCGCATCTTGCCGCGAACAAGACCAGGGCCGAGCTCTATTTCGCCTGCGCCGAGACCGACATCTATGCGCCGGCCGAGATCATCGAGAAGGTCAGGCAGGGCATGAGCGGCGCCAAGGCCGAGGTCGAGATCTATCCCGGCACGCATCACGGCTTCGCCTTCCCCAAGCGCCCGGTCTATGACCGCGACGCCGCCGAGCGGCATTGGGAGCGGCTGCTGGCGCTCTATCGCCGCAACCTCGTCTAGACATAGAAGGCCTGATGCCGTTCCTGCTCATCGACTTTCCATCGTTCAGTCCGATCGCAGTCGCGATCGGACCGTTCGCGATCCGCTGGTACGCGCTCGGCTATATCTGCGGGATCACGTTCGGCTGGCTCTATGCGCGCTCGCTGATCAAGAAAGACAGGCTATGGGGCGGGGCATCGCCGATCAGTCTGGTGCAGATCGACGATTTCATCCTGTGGGTCACGCTCGGCATCATTCTCGGTGGCCGCACCGGGTACGTCCTGTTCTACAATTTGCCGTTCTTCATCGAGCATCCTTCTGCCATCTTCAAATTGTGGGAAGGCGGCATGTCCTTCCACGGCGGCTTTCTCGGTTGCGTCGTGGCGGTGATGTGGTTCGCCCGGAGGAACGGCATCTCGATCCTGTCGCTCGGCGACATCACCTGCGGCGTTGCCCCGATCGGGATCTTCCTGGTGCGGCTGACCAACTTCATCAACGGGGAGCTGTGGGGCCGCGCAGCCGACCCGAGCCTGCCCTGGGCCATGATTTTCCCGACCGGCGGTGACGTGCCGCGCCATCCGAGCCAGCTTTACGAAGCGGGCATGGAGGGCATCCTGCTGTTCATCGTGCTGGCCGTGATGATCCGGATGGGGGCCTTGAAGCGGCCGGGGCTCATCCTCGGCAGCTTCATCCTGATCTACGGCCTGACCCGCATCGTCGGCGAGCATTTCCGCGAGCCGGACGTCCAGCTCGGCTACCTCTGGGGCGGGTTAACCATGGGCATGCTGTTGTCGATCCCGATGCTTATCGTAGGCCTCATACTTATTGTATTGGCAGTGAGGCGCGGGGCGCCGAAGCCGATCGAGGCCGTTCGTTAATTCATTTCGAGAAAGCACGCCGTGACCGACCAGCCGCTACTCAACGAGATCAAGGCGCTGATCAAATCCTCGGGCCCCATGCCGGTCTGGCGGTACATGGAACTGTGCCTGATGCATCCGCGCTACGGCTATTACGTCTCGCGCGACCCGCTCGGACGGGAGGGCGATTTCACCACCGCGCCCGAGGTCAGCCAGATGTTCGGCGAACTCCTGGGCCTGTGGACGGCTTCGGTGTGGAAGCAGATGGGCTCGCCGCAATTCCTGCGGCTGATCGAGCTCGGCCCCGGCCGCGGCACCATGATGGCGGATGCGCTGCGCGCGCTCCGCGTGCTGCCGCCGCTCTACCAGGCGCTCCAGATCCACATGGTCGAGGTCAACCCGGTGCTGCGCGACCGGCAGAGTGCGACACTGTCGGGCGTGCGCAACGTCGCCTGGCACGACAGCATCGACGACGTGCCGGAAGGACCGAGCATCATCCTCGCCAACGAATATTTCGACGTGCTGCCGATCCACCAGATGGTGAAGCGCGAGCACGGCTGGCACGAGCGCGTGATCGAGATCGATCCCAACGGCAGGCTTCAATTCGGCGCGGCACCCGAGCCGACGCCGCGCTTCGACGTGCTGCTGCCGCCCTTGGTGCGCGCCGCGCCCGTCGGCGCCGTGTTCGAATGGCGCCCCGACGGCGAGGTCATGAAGCTCGCCACGCGCGTGCGCGACCAGGACGGCGCGGCGCTGATCATCGACTACGGCCATCTGCGCAGCGATGCCGGCGACACCTTCCAGGCGATCGCGCGCCACACCTTCACCGATCCCCTGAAAGCGCCGGGCCAGGCCGACGTCACCGCCCATGTCGACTTCCAGGCGCTCGCACGCGCGGCGGAGGATGTCGGCGCGCGCGTGCACGGGCCGGTGACGCAGGGCGACTTCCTCAAGCGCGTCGGGATCGACACCCGCGCCGCCGCCTTGATGCAGAAGGCAACGCCGGAGGTCGCCACCGACATTTCGGTGGCACTGAAGCGCCTGACCGAGACGGGACGCAGCGGCATGGGCTCGATGTTCAAGGTGCTCTGCATTTCCGAGCCGCGATTGTCGGGCATCGCCGGCCTCAGCGATCTCGAACATTCCGGAGGCAATTGATGACTATAGCTTCATCGCTGCTGTCGGGTGTGCCCGGCCTGCGCCATGCCTTCTTCACGCGCGAGGGCGGCGTCTCCGGCGGCATCTATGCCGCGCTGAACGGCGGGCTCGGCTCCAACGACGACCAGACCCTGGTCGCGGAGAACCGCCGCCGCATGGCCGAGCATGTCGGCGTCGCACCGGACCATTTCGTCAGCCTGCACCAGATCCATTCGCCGGACGTGCTCGTCGCCGAGACGCCGTGGCCGAGCGGTCCGCGGCCGAAGGGCGATGCGCTGGTGACGAAGACACCCGGCATCGCGCTCGGCGTCTCCACCGCCGATTGCGGTCCGGTGCTGTTCGTCGATCCCAACGCGCGCGTCATCGGCGGCGCCCATGCCGGCTGGAAGGGTGCGCTCACGGGCGTGCTGGAATCCACCATCGCGGCGATGGAAAAGCTCGGCGCCACCCGCAGCGGCATCATCGCCGCGATCGGCCCGCTGATCCGCCAGGAGAGCTACGAGGTCGGCAACGAGTTCGTGGCGCGCTTCATGGAGGCGGATGCGGACAATGCGATGTTCTTCATCCCGTCGGTGCGAGAGGGCCACGCGATGTTCGATCTCGCCGGCTTCATCCGCAAGCGGCTCGAGGCCGCCGGCATCCTGATGATCGACGACCTTGGCCTCGACACCTACGCCGACGAACGCTTCTTCAGCTATCGCCGCTCGGTGCATCGCAAGGAGCCGGATTACGGCCGGCACGTTCACGCGATTGCGCTGGAGGCGTGAACACACCGGCAACGCCGTCTCATTCCGGGGCGATGCATAAATATCGTGCCCGTAATGCCCCGGATCTGTGTCGCGCCTGCCCTAGACCTTAATCGATTTTAACGATATCGCTGCCCTCAATGAGGGAAGCGTCATCCATCCTGTGCCGCGCGGGTTCGCGCGTGCTGGCGGTCATGCTGCTGGCAGCGGCGGCCGCGCTTGGCGGCTGCGCCGGAGGCGGCGGTAACGCCGCCAACTCCTATGCGATGGCGCCGAGTGCCGGCTCCGGCGCGACCGTCGCCTTCGAATCGATCGACGGACCGCCGCCGCAGGTGTTCGACCGCATGGTCGGCGTGCTCGACAGTGAATCCAAGCTCCGCAGCCTGTCCGTCGTCTCCCGCGAGGGAACGGCCGCCTATCGCGTGCGCAGCTACCTCTCCGCCCAGGTCGTGCGGGGCAAGACCGTGATCGCCTGGGTGTGGGACGTCTACGACGCCAACCAGCAGCGGGCGCTGCGCCTCTCCGGCGAGGAACCGACCACCGCCAAGGGTGGCCGCGATGCCGCGCGTGATCCCTGGCAAGCGGCCGACGACCTCGTGCTGCGGAAGATCGCCCAGGCCGGATTCAGCGGACTTTCCAACATGATCAACGGAACGCCGGAGGCCCCGGGCACGGTTCCGGGCCTGCGGGGACCGGCGGTGGCAAGCGTGATCCCGGAGGCGCCGGCGTCGGACTTGCCGGCCTCCGCGCTTGGCTATGCCGAGCGCTAACCTCCGCTCAACCACGGCCTCAAGTTGCGGCCAAGCCGTTGGCCCGACTCAGGATTTTCAAAGGGAAAACGTAGCATCCCGGGTTGCCATTGCGCCCCCCGGCCTGATATTTGCTCGGCCGTCGTAACCGTGCTGTCAGTGGGTATTTTCTGATGTTGAACGTCGTATCCAGCAAAGCGCGGGAGGAAGCGTCCATGTCGGCCAAGAACGGCTCCATCAAGCTTGTCGCCGGCAACTCCAATCCGGCTCTCGCCCAAGCCATCGCGCAGGGCCTCGACATGCCGCTGACCAAAGCGGTGGTCCGGCGTTTCGCCGACATGGAAATCTTCGTCGAGGTCCAGGAGAATATCCGCGGATCGGATGCCTTCATCATCCAGTCGACCTCGTTTCCGGCGAACGACAATCTGATGGAGCTGCTGATCATCACCGACGCGCTTCGCCGCTCCTCGGCGCGCCGCATCACCGCAGTGATCCCCTATTTCGGCTATGCCAGGCAGGACCGCCGCTCCGGCTCGCGCACGCCGATCTCGGCCAAGCTCGTCGCCAATCTGATCAGCCATGCCGGCGTCGACCGCGTCATGACGCTCGACCTGCATGCCGGCCAGATCCAGGGCTTCTTCGACATCCCGACCGACAATCTGTTCGCGGCCCCCCTGATGGTGCGCGACATCCGCGAACGTTTCGACCTCGGCAAGGTGATGGTGGTCTCGCCCGACGTCGGCGGCGTGGCCCGCGCCCGCGGCCTCGCCAAGCGCATCAACACCCCGCTCGCGATCGTCGACAAACGCCGCGAGCGTCCGGGTGAATCCGAAGTCATGAACGTGATCGGCGACGTCTCCGGCTACAGCTGTATCCTGGTCGACGACATCGTGGACTCCGGCGGCACGCTGGTGAACGCGGCCGACGCGTTGATCGCCAAGGGTGCCAAGGACGTCTACGCCTACATCACCCACGGCGTGCTCTCCGGCGGCGCGGCTGCCCGCATCGCCGGCTCGAAGCTGAAAGAGCTCGTCATCACCGACTCGATCCTGCCGACAGAGGCGGTGACAAAGGCCCCGAACATCCGCACGCTGCCGATCGGCAGCCTGATCTCGGACGCGATCGCGCGCACCGCCGCGGAAGAGTCGGTGTCGAGCCTGTTCGACTGATTTCTTCGCCTCTCCCCGCAAGCGGGGCGAGGGAGTGCGCGCGTCTCCCATCCCTCACTCCGACGCGCCGCAGCACGCCTCACAGGCCCCGTGGGTTGTTGCCCGCCGCCGCCCATGACATCATCCGGATATCGAGTCACCACCGGGATGCCTGATGCCGCGCCGGAAATTCGCTTGGGAAAAGCTGTCGGACGAGCAACTGCTCCAGCAGCGCCTGAGTAGCCTGAAGGTCACGGTCGAAGGCACCTGGCTCGAAGACTGCGTTGCCACGCTCCACGAGGAGCTCGAAGAGCGGGGCATCCGGCTGCGGCCGCACACCTGGATCTCGAGCGAATGGTTCAGTCCGGGAGACGTGCCCGGCATCGCGCTGCCCTTCTATCTCGCCCATCCCCGCCTGATGAAGCTCGAGAAGAAGATGATGTTCGACGTCGAGGGCGGAACCTGGCGCGAGTGCATGGCCATCCTCCGTCACGAGGCCGGCCATGCGCTGCAGCACGGCTACCAGCTGCAGCGCCGCCGGCGCTGGCAGCAGCTGTTCGGTCCGTCGTCAAAGCACTATCCGCGCTACTACCGGCCCAACCCGGCGAGCCGGCGTTACGTCCAGCATCTCCGGCTCTGGTACGCGCAGAGCCACCCGGACGAGGATTTTGCCGAGACCTTCGCGGTGTGGCTGCGGCCGCGCTCGAACTGGCGGACCCGATATGCCGGCTGGCCGGCACTGAAGAAGCTCGAATATGTCGACGAGCTGATGGGCGAGATCGCGGGAAAGCGGCCGCTGATCACGACGCGAGAGCGTGTCGATCCCCTGAGCAAGCTCAGCCAGACGCTCGAAGACCACTACAAGAAGAAGCAGGCCTTCTACGCCTTCACGCCGCCGAAGACCTACGACCGCGACCTCTCCCGGCTGTTTTCCGCCGATCCACGGCATCATCGCTTCAAACCCGCTTCGAGCCTGATCAGGCGGCATCGCGCCCAGATCAGGCAACTGGTCGCGCGGTGGACGGGCGAAAACCAGCTCACGCTCGATGCCGTGCTCGACGAGATGATCTCCCGCTGCCGCGAGCTCGATTTGCGCGCGGTCGGCCCGGAGCAAAAGCTCGTTCTCGATTTCACTGTCCTCGTGACCGCCAAGACGATGCACGCGCTGTTCGGCCCGTCTCGGCGCAAATGGATCGCGCTATGAGACGACTCCGTATTCTCGTGCTGATGCATCCGGACTTCCTGCCGCCGGATTCGACCGACGGATACACGCCCCAGGAGATCAACAACTGGAAGACGGAATACGACGTCGTCAGCACCTTGCGTGCGGCCGGCCATGAGGTCCGCCCGCTCGGCGCGCAGGAGGAAATCAGGCCGATCCGCGAAGCGATCGAGGAGTTCAAGCCGCACGTGGTTTTCACGCTGCTGGAGGAATTCCACAACAACGTCGCCTATGACCAGCACATCGCCAGCTATCTCGAGCTGATGAAGGTGCCTTATACCGGCTGCAATCCGCGCGGCCTGATCCTGGCGCGCGGCAAGGACCTGTCCAAGACGCTGGTGCATCACCGCCGCATCGCGGCGCCCGCTTTTGCCGTCTTCCCGATGCGCCGCAAGGTAAAACGGCCGACGCGCCTTGCGTTGCCGCTGATCGTCAAGGCCCTCAACATGGACGGGTCGTTCGGCATCTCGCAGGCCTCCATCGTCGATACCGACGAGAAGCTGGTCGAACGGGTCGCCTTCATCCACGATCGCGTCGAGACCGCCGCCATCGCCGAGCAGTTCATCGAGGGGCGCGAGCTCTATGTCGGCGTGCTCGGCAACAACCGGCTGCGCGTGCTGCCGGTGTGGGAATTGAAATTCGGCAGCATGGGCGGACGCAGCTCACGCCACATCGCGACCGAAAAGGCCAAGCACGACACCGACTATCAGGAGCGCGTCGGCATCGTCGACGGGCCGGCGAAAGACCTCGCACCCGAAGTCACCGCGCGCATCCAGCGCGCCGCGAAGCGCATCTACCGGGCGCTTGGCCTCGACGGCTACGCGCGCATCGATTTTCGTCTCGCCGCCGACGGCACGCCGTATTTCATCGAAGCCAACCCCAATCCGGAAATCGCCAAGAGCCAGGAGTTCGCCACGGCGGCTCAACATGACGGGCTCAAATACAAGGAGCTCCTGCACCGCATCCTGACGCTCGGGATCAGCCGGGCGAAGGCGGGCGTGTCGCTGGGGTGAGAGTGAATTCAGCCAAAGCTCGGCAGCACCACGTCATTCAGGAGTGCGATCAGCACGGCGGCCTGCTCCTGCCCTGATCGTCCATAATTTCCGCAGTGGATCACGAAGACGAGATCACGCGCCGGAATCACGTACAGATACTGGCCACCCCAGCCGATGCCGCCAAACCAATGCAGCGGCTGCGCAGTGGCGAAGTCGCCCATGTACCATTGATAGCCGTAGTCGCGGCCAACTCTGATCTGGACGACCGGCGTGGTCACATGCTTGACCCAGTCGGCCGGAACGATGGCCTTTCCATTCCAGCTGCCGCCCGCGAGCATGAGCTGGCCGATCTTGACGAGATCGCGTGGCAGCAGACGCGCGCCTGATGCCGCGCGCGGTTCGCCGTCGCGGCCGATGCTCCAGCCGGATGGGCCGAAGCCGAGGGGGTCGAACAGCACGCGGCGGCAATAGGCCGGCAGAGCCTCGCCAGTGCCTTTGGCAATGAGCCGGCCAAGCAGCGCCGTGGCACCGCCGCAATAGGTCCACTTCACGCCAGGCTCGCCGACAATCGGGCGCTCCAGGACGAAGCGATAGCGATCGGGCGCGGCTTCCATGGCCATCTCGCTGTTGCGCGGATCGCCGTAGGGAATAGTGAGCTCATCCCATTCGAGGCCGAGCGTCATCGACAGCACATGATGGATCGTGATCCTGTCGCGGCCGGGCTGCGCGGCGAGATCGGCATATTCCGGAAACTGCGCGTAGAGCTTTGCGTCCGGTGGCGGCACCTTGCCCTCCGCGAGCGCAATGCCATAGGCGAGACCGACGAGGCTCTTCGAGACCGAGCGCAGATCGTGCAGCACGTCAGGGCCGAACACGAGATGGCCGAGCGGCCGGTCCCACCCCTGGTCTGCGCCCTCCCCGTAATGCTCGAGTACGAGCTTGCCGCCCTGGCTCACCAGGAACGCATGAAGGCCGGGCAGCTTGCCGGCCCGCTCCAGTCCGGCGAGACGCTCGGCGGCATCAGACGATGCGGCGACGGCAGGCATGGTCCAAGGGAACGCACATGGCAGAGCCACGCTCGCGCCAAGTCCAGCACCAAGTCCAGCCAGCAGATGACGACGGTTGAGAGAAGCCATGGCTCGTTTCCTCCGGGATGGGATATTCGAGTTACCTTGCAATACTCTGTACCTTGCAATACACAGTACCTTGCTATATAAGCTCCCTTGAAAGCGGTGTAGTCAAGGAGGAAATGGCCGACTCGACGAATCAGGTTCAGCTCAAGAAGGGCGCGCTGGAGCTCTGCGTGCTCGCTCTGCTCGCGCGCGGCGAGAGCTATGCCTATGAGATCGCGAGCACGCTGTCGGCCGGCGTCGGCATGGGTGAAGGAACGATCTATCCCTTGATGCGGCGGATGCAGGATGACGGGCTGGTCGACACCCGCCTCGAGGAATCCAGCAGCGGTCCGCCGCGCAAATACTACCGGCTGACGCCGGCCGGCCGCGCCGCCTTCACCGCGCAGAAGCGCGAATGGCGAAGTTTTTCGGATGCCGTGGACAGGCTGCTCGGAGACGCCAAATGAACCGCGCCGACTTCCTTCATATCCTCGGCGATGGGCTCGCGGGGCTACCGGCGACCGAGATCGACGACATTCTGGCCGACTACGCCGCCCATTTCGAAGAAGCCCGCGCCTCGGGGCGGACCGAACAAGAGGTCGCCTCCGCGCTCGGGGACCCCAGGCGGCTGGCGCGCGAACTGCGCGCCGAGACGGGATTGCGACGGTGGGAGAACCACCACTCCTTCCGCAACTCCACAGCCGCGCTGTTTGCGCTCAGCGGCCTCGCCGTGGTCGACATCATCGTGCTGCTGCCGCTGCTGCTCGCCGTTCTGCTCATCCTGCTGGTGATCGCTTTCGTGATGTGCGTGCTCGGGATCGTCGGCATCGGATTGCTGATCAGCGTCTACAAGCATGTTGGCGACGGACATCTCGTCGCGCTCATCGTGCGCGGGCTGGCAGGCGTCGCGCTGGTGACGACAGGCGCAGGCTTCGGCGCGTTGTTGGCGCTCGGGCTCAATGCCGCCGTCCGGTGGCTGGGCAACTATGCGCGGCTGCACTACCGGCTGCTCAAGCCGGAGCGGACCGAAGCGTGAGCTTCAGCCCGCCTCGGCCTTCGCGCTCACCACGTCCGCAAACGACTTGAAGAACTCCCCCGCAAGCTTCGTCGCGGTCGAGTTGATCAGCCGCGCGCCCAACTGCGCGAGCTTGCCGCCGATCTGCGCATCGACCTCGTAGTGCAGCACCGTCATCTCCGCGCTCTCGGATTCCAGCCGCACCACCGCACCGCCCTTGGCGAAGCCGGCGACGCCGCCGGAGCCCTCGCCCGAGATGCGATAGGAGTTGGGCGGATCGAGATCGGACAGGGTCACCTTGCCACTGAACGTCGCCTTCACCGGGCCGACCTTGAAGACCACGGTGGCGGTCATCTCGTTCGGCGCGGTGACTTCGAGCGACTGGCAGCCGGGGATGCACTGCTTCAGCACGGCGGGATCGTTCAGCGCCGCCCAGACCTGTTCACGCGAGGCGGGGATGCGCTGGCTGTCGTTCATCTGCATGGTCGGTCACTCTCTGCTTGCTGGCTGTTGGGCGGCGCGCTGACCGCGCCGCCGTTCCCTGGTGATCTCGGCGAGGATCGACATCGCGATCTCCTCCGGCGTGATGGCGCCGAGATCGAGCCCGGCCGGCGCCTTGAAATCGTCGATCGCAGCCGCGCTGGCGCCTTCTGCAAGAAGCTTGGCGCGGAGCGAGGCCATCTTGCGGCGGCTGCCGACAAAGGCGTGATATTGGGCTTTGGTCGCGACCGCGGCGCGCAGCGCGGCTTCGTCGCCCTTGCCCTGCGTCGAGACGACGACGAAGCGTTTGGCGTCGTTGAGCTCGCCGAGCTGATAACCATCGATGACGGCGTCGGCATCCGGCTGCGCCGTGAGCTCAGTGGCGGGTGCGGCCAGCGTGACGTGATAGCCGAGCACGCGCGCCTGCGCCGCGAGCGACAGTGCCACAGGGCTTGCACCCAGAATGACCAGCGACGGATGCGGCAGCACCGGCTCGACGAAGATGTCCATCGTCCCCTTGCTCGGGCACATGTTGCTGGCAAAGCGGATGCCGTCGCGGCTCTCGCCGGCGCTGACGCCGAGCTCGGCCAGCAGGTTTTCCGGCTGCACCGACACCATGCGCGGCTCGCCGTCGGCCAGCGCCTCGCGCGCCGCCTTGAGCACCGCGCCTTTGGCGCAACCGCCGCCGATCCAGCCCGCGACGATGGTGCCGTCGGCCGCGATGATCGCCTTGGCACCAGCCTTCGCCGCGGTCACCGAGACCGTACGTACCACCGTCGCCAGCACGAAGGCGCGCTCGGCGGCCTTCATCTGCGCCACGAGATCCAGCACTTCCACATGGGCGGTCATCGCAACATCCCCTAGAGCTTGGCCAGATAGGGCTCGAGTGCGCGCAGGCTTTGCAGCGAATTGGCTGGCGCGTAGAGATCGACATGCGGCAGTGCGGCCTTGATGCCGCGCGCCTCGGGCGTGTAGCCCTCCCACGCCATCATCGGATTGAGCCAGACGATACGGCGGCAGCGCCGGTGCAGCGCTGCCATCTCGCGGCCGAGCAAAGCGGCATCGCCGGTCTCGTAGCCGTCGGACACGATCATCACGCAGCTACGCGAATGGATCACGCGCGCGGCGTGCCATCGGTTGAAGGTCTGCAGGCTCTCGCCGATCCTGGTGCCGCCGCCCGCGCCCTGCGCCATGATGGAGAGACGGTCGAGCGCACGGCCGGCGTCCTTCTCCTTCATCGCATCGGAGACATAGGCAAGGCGCGTGTGGAACAAAAACGCCTCGGCCTCGCGGAACTGGTCGAGCACGCCGTGGATGAAACGCAGGAACACGGCTGTGTACATGCTCATCGAGCCCGAGGCATCGAGCAGCACGACCAGCCGCAGCGGCTTGTCCTTGCGCTGCCGCTTGACGAGGGTGATCGGCACGCCGCCATGGCTGATATTGCGATGGATGGTGCGGCGAAGATCGAGCCGGTAGCCGCGCCGGCGTGCGAGGTCCCGCCGGGTCAGCCGCGTCCGCATGGCCTTGGCGAGTTGCGCAGCGGCCTCATGGGCTTGCGCGACCTGATCGGGATCGCTGAGCTTTCGGAAATCGACCTCCGCAAAGTTCTCGGCGCGCGAGGCGCCTTCCATGCGGCCCTCGCCGGAACGGCCGTCCGGCGCGTCGTCGGAGGACGGAAGCTGGTCGGTGGCGGACTGGCTGCCACCCTGCTCCGCCGACTTGTCCTGCAGGCTCTTCAGCGACGGATTGCTGGCGCCTGGGGCCGAACCCATCGTGCGAGAGCGCGACCGCACGCGCTTGCCCAGCCAGAACGCATCGAACAGCCCATCGAACTTGTCCCAGTCGGATTTGCGCGCCGAGAACAGGTGCTTGAACGCCGCGCGCAGCAGGCCCGGCCGCGCCGCATAGCCCGCCGACATCAGCGTCGCGGCATCCTGCCCTTCGGCCAGCCCAACGCGGAAGCCGGCATCACGCAGCGTGCGCAGGAAGGCGGCAAGCCTCGCGGACACGAGGCGCGAGACCTCGTGGAGGTCGTCATATCCGGGGCTGGAGCCACAGCAGCTCATGCGACCCTCCCCAGCAGGCGCTGCGTCACCTCGGGTGTGACGCGGGCGCGGTCCTCGTGGGTCTTGAGCAGGCAGACCAGCGTCTCCTGCACAATCTCGGGCGCGTCGTGGAGATCGCGGATGTCGAGACCGACGAGAGCGGCTGCCCAATCCAGCGTCTCCGCGACACCCGGGACTTTGCGCAGCTCCTCCTTGCGCACGCCCTCGACCATGCGCGCGATCTGGAGCGACAGCGACGGGCTCGCGCCTGCGACCCGCGCGAGAATGATGCGGGTCTCGCGATCGACGTCGGGGTAATCGACATAGTGATAGAGGCAGCGCCGGCGCAAGGCGTCGGAGAGCTCGCGCGTGCCGTTCGAAGTCAGCACGACATGCGGGACGGTGACCGCAGGGATGGTACCGAGCTCGGGGATCGAGACCTGGAAGTCCGACAGCAGCTCCAGCAGAAAGGCCTCGAACTCGTCGTCGGCGCGATCGATCTCGTCGATCAGCAGGACCGGCGCCTGCGGCCGGCGGATCGCGGCGAGCAAGGGACGCTCCAGCAGGTATTTTTCCGAGAACACCTGGTCCTCGATGCTGTCGGTGCCGCGATGCGCCTGGATCGCCAGCAACTGCCGCTGGTAGTTCCACTCGTAAAGCGCGGCGGATTGATCGAGGCCTTCATAACATTGCAGCCGGATCAGCTCGGTCGCGTGCACTTTTGCCAGCGCCTTCGCCACCTCGGTCTTGCCGACGCCCGCCTCGCCTTCCAGCAACAGCGGACGCCGCAACAATTGCATCAGCGAGATCGCGGTCGCGAGATCCGCATCGGCGATGTAGCCCGATGCGGCCAAGGCTTGCGCGATCTCGTCTCGGTTTTTCATCTCCGTATTCCTCCGTCATTGCGAGCGAAGCGAAGCAATCCAGGAATGCCACGGCAAAGAAAGTCTGGATTGCTTCGTCGCTTCGCTCCTCGCAATGACGACAACACTACGCCACCGCCCCCAGATCCTTCGCCGCCTTCCAGTTGCGCCAGAAATCGTGCGGCATCTGGATGTGCGTGGATCCCAGGAACGAGAACGCATCGTTGACGGCGTTGGAGAACGCCGGCACGCCGCCGACATTCGGGCTTTCGCCGACGCCCTTGGCACCGATCGGATGATGCGGCGACGGGGTGACGGTGAAGTCGGTCTCCCAATGCGGCGTCTCCACCGCGGTCGGCATGAAGAAGTCCATGAACGAGCCGGTGACGACGTTACCGACGTCGTCGTAGCGGATCTCCTGGCCCATCGCGATGGCGAAGGCCTCGGTCAGGCCGCCATGGACCTGGCCCTCGATGATCATCGGGTTGATGCGGGTGCCGCAATCGTCGAGCGCATAGAAGCGCCGGACCTTGTACACGCCGGTATCGACGTCGATGTCCATCACGCAGAGATAGGCGCCGAACGGATAGGTCATGTTGGGCGGATCGTAATAGCTGACCGCCTCCAGCCCCGGCTCCATGCCAGGGGGAACCGAGTTGTACGCCGCCCAGCAGATATCCTTCATCGACATGAATTTTTCCGGCAGGCCTTTCACCCGGAAACCGTCGATGTCGAATTCGAGATCGTCCTCGTGGACCTCGAGCTTGTAGGCCGCAATCATCTGCGCCTTGGCCTTGATCTTTCGCGCAGCCATCGCGATCGCGGCGCCCGCCACCGGGGTCGAGCGCGAACCGTAGGTGCCGAGCCCGTAAGGCGCAGTGTCGGTGTTGCCCTCTTCCACCATGATGTTGTCGGCGGGAATGCCGATCTCGGTCGCGATGATCTGGGCCCAGGTGGTCTCGTGGCCCTGGCCCTGGCTCTTGGTGCCCATCCGCGCGATGCCCGCACCGGTCGGGTGCATGCGGATCTCACAGGAATCGAACATCGCGATGCCCAGGATGTCGCAATTCTTCGACGGGCCGGCGCCGACGATCTCGGTGAAGAAGGAGATGCCGAGCCCCATAATCTCGCGGGTCTCGCCGCGTGCGAACGCGGCCCGCTTCTCCGCCTGCTCCTTGCGGAGCGCGGCGTAGCCGGTCGTCTCCATCATCTTGCGCATGGCGGTGTGGTAGTCGCCGGAATCGTATTCCCAACCCAGCGCCGAGTGATACGGGAACTGCTCCGGCTTGATGAAGTTCTTCAGCCGCAGCTCGGCCGGATCCATGTTGAGCTTCTGCGCCAGAATATCCATGGCGCGCTCGATGCAGTAGGCGGCCTCGGTGACTCGGAACGAGCAGCGGTAGGCGACGCCGCCGGGCGCCTTGTTGGTGTAGACGCCGTCCACTGCCAGATGCGCGGTCGGGAAGTCATAGGAGCCCGTGACGATGTTGAAGAAGCCGGCCGGCCATTTCGACGGGTCGGCGCAGGCGTCGAACGCGCCGTGATCGGCGAGCACATGCACGCGCAGCCCGGTGACCTTGCCGTCCTTGGTCGCGGCGATCTCGGTGGTCATGTGATAATCGCGCGCGAACGAGGTCGCGGTCAGGTTCTCGATGCGGTCCTCGACCCATTTCACCGGCTTGCCGGTGACAATGGAGGCCACGGCCGCGCAGATATAGCCGGGATAGGCGCCGACCTTGTTGCCGAAGCCGCCGCCGATATCGGGGGCGATGACGTGGATCTTCTGCTCCGGCAGCTTTGCGATCAGCGCCACCACGGTGCGGATCACATGCGGGGCCTGGAACGTACCATAGATCGTCAGCTCGCCCTTGATCTTGTCGAAAGAGCAGACGCACTGGCATGTCTCCAGCGGCGACGGATGGGTGCGGTGATAGGAGATCATCTCCTTGATCTTGACCTCGGCCTTGTTGAAGGCCGCATCGGTCAACTCCTTGTCGCCGACGGTCCACTCGAAGATGTGGTTGTCGTGCTTGCGCGGACCATGCGCGCCGGACATCTTGCCGACGAGGTCCTCGCGCAGCACCGGCGCATCCTTGTCCATCGACTTGAAGGGGTCGACCAGCGGCGGCAGCGGCTCGTATTCGACGATGACCGCGTTGATGCCGTCATCGGCCGCATAGCGGTCGGTGGCGACGACGAAGGCGACCTCCTGGTTCTGGAACAGCACCTTGCCGTCGGCCAGCACCATCTGCACGTCGCCGGCGAGCGTCGGCATCCAGGCGAGGTTGACGGTCTTCAGCGTCTCGGCGGTGATGACCGCGAGCACGCCGGGGACCTTCAGCGCCGCGCTGTCGTCGATCTTCTTGACGCGCGCATGCGGATGCGGCGAGCGAACGAAGTCGCCGTGCAGCATGCCCGGCAGCTTGACGTCATCGACGTAATTGCCCTTGCCTTGGGTGAAGCGGATGTCCTCGACGCGCTTGCGCTTGCAGCCCATGCCTTCGAGCGCGGCTTCGCGTTGTTCCCGCGTGGGAGTCATGTCGTTCATTCTGCGGCCTCCCGGAATTCCACGCCGTTGATCTTTGCGGCGGCGTATTGAATGGCTTTGACGATGTTCTGGTAGCCGGTGCAGCGGCAGATATTGCCGGAGATGCCCATCCGGATCTCCTGCTCGCTCGGCGACGGATTTTCCTTAAGCAGCCGATGCGCCCGCATGATCATGCCGGGGGTGCAGAAGCCGCATTGCAGGCCGTGCATCATGCGGAAGCCTTCTTGCAGCGCCGACAACGTGCCGTCGGCATTGGCCATGCCTTCGACCGTCGTGATGTCGCTGCCCTCGGCCTGCACCGCGAACATCGTGCAGGATTTCACCGACATGCCGTCGATATCGACGGTGCAGGCGCCGCAATGGGTGGTCTCGCAGCCGATATGGGTGCCGGTCATCTGCAGATTCTCGCGGATGAAATGCACCAGCAGCGTGCGCGGCTCGACGAGGCCTTCGACCTCGGCGCCGTTCACCTTCATGGTGACGTGTGTTTTGGCCATCGATCCTCTCCCCTCACTTCGCTCGGCTAGCTGCGCGCTGCAGCGCCCGCGTCACCATGATGCCGCCGACATGTTTTCGGTATTCGACCGGACCGCGCGCATCCGCGGCCGGCGCCATGATCGCTTCGGCTGCCGCGGCGGCCTTCTTCAGCGTCGCCGCGTCGAGGCTGGTGCCGATCACTGCCTTGGCCGCGTCGGCGGCGAGTAGCGGCGTCTCGTGGACATTGGTGAGCCCGATCGAGCAGGTCGCGACCTTGCCGCCGGACATGGTCAGGACGACAGCGGCAGCCGCCGTTGCGTAGTCACCGACCTTGCGCTTGAGCTTTTCATAGGCATAGCCGTGGCCGGCCGCCGGCACGGGGACCGAAACGGAGGTGAGGATCTCGCCAGGCTCGAGCGCGGTGAAATAGGCGCCCTGGTAGAAGTCGGCCGCAGCGACGTCACGGGCGCCGCCGGCGCCTTCGAGGCGATAGGTCGCACCCAGCGTCATCACCAGCGCCGGCATGTCGTTGCCGGGATCGCCATTGGCGACATTGCCGCCGATCGTGCCGCGATAGCGCACCTGCGGGTCCGCGATCAGCAGCGCCGCCTCATGCAGGATCGGCATCGACTTGGCGACCTCATCCGAGGCCAGCAACTCGTGCTGGGTGGTCATCGCGCCGATGACGAGATTATTGCCGCTGCGGCTGATGCCCTTGAGGGCGGCGATGCCGTGCAGATCAATCAGATGGGCGGGGGTGGCGAGCCGAAGCTTCATCATCGGCACCAGGCTGTGCCCGCCGGCCAGTGGCCGCGCATCCTCGCCGAGGTCGGATAGAAGCTTGACGGCGTCGGCGACACTCGCCGGCCGGTGATAGCTGAATGAGCCCGGGATCATCATCTCCTCCCACATTCGTCCTTGGCGCGTGACGGCGCGGACGTTGGAGGGGACGGTCACTCCGGACCGGGCGAGCCGCAATCATTCGGGCACGGAACAGCGGATTTCGCACGAGTTGCGGCCCTGAACGCACGAATTGCGTCAGGTGGGGCGACCCTTCACCTCGCCCCGCTTGCGGGGAGAGGTCGGATTGCATCGCAAGATGCAATCCGGGTGAGGGGGTACAGGCCTCACGGCGATCTCACGTACGGAGAGGGCCCCTCACCCCACCCCTCTCAGCGCGAGCGAAGCTCGTCGCGGCCCCGTAAGAACGGGGCGAGGGAGCGAGAGAGCTTGCTTCGAGACTTTACGCCTGCCGCCGGTTCGCCAGTCCCAGCCGGGCCTTCACCTCGGCAATCTTGGCGCGGCTCACCGGCACCCGGTGCGGCGACGGGCCGTCGAGCTCGAGCACGGCGCCATCGCCCTCCTTCCGGACCAGCGCGACATGGGGGATCGCGACGATATGGCTGCGGTGGACCCGGAGGAACAACGAGGGGTCGAGCTGCGCCTCGGCTTCCGAGATCGACCACGGGCACATCCGCTCACGGGTGCCGTCATGGACGCGGGTGTAGTGGGCATCGGCCCGGACGCTGCGGACGTTCGCCGTCTCGATGAAGTGCGTGCCGTCGGCGCTCTCGACCGGCAACCGGGGAACGGGCGCACGCGGCGGCTGACCGAGACCGCCGAGCGGGGCCACAGGACGCGGAGCTGCAGCCGGCGCAGCAATCAGTTCAATGGCGGCCGCCGCGACCGGCGAAGCAACCGGTTCGGCAGCCGCAGAGTTCGAAGCCTGACGCCGTTGATCGGGGACGAGCGACAGCAGGAAGCCGGCCGCGATGACGAAGCACAGCACGGCCACGATGATCGACAGGATTTGCTGCGACGCGGCAAGGCCGCCGCCGGCGTGGTGATGCGCCGCGCCCGTCAGCGGCTCGAAATGCATGCCAAGCATCGCGGTGTAATGCATGCCGGAGACGGCGATGCCGAACACGATCGAGCTGACGATCAGCCGGACGCCTTCCTGCTGCGCCAGAAAGGCGCGCAGGCCGCCATAAGCGGTGACGATCGCCACCACGACCGACAGCGCCACCATGGCCTTGTCGTGCACGATGCTGAAGTGACCGGCGAGGCCATGGATGCCGACATAATGCATGCTGGCGATGCCGACGCCGAGCAGAACGGCCGACGATGCCACCCGCTTCAGCGTGGGCTCGCCGATCGAGACAAAGAACAGCGAGATGCCGACCACCAGCGCGCAGATCAGGAACGAGATGATGGTGGGGAGCACCAGATAGACCGTGTCGGGCGGCAGCGGCGCGGCCAGCATGCCGACGAAATGCATGGTCCAGATGCCGACGGCCAGAAACGCGGCCGCGCCCGCGAGCAGAACGCGGTTACTGACGCCGGGCGTGTTGCGGATGCGAGCAGCAAGCGCAAAGCCGGTATAGCCACCCAGACTCGCGATCGCCACAGAGAGCGCGACGAGATAGGGATCGTGTCCTTCGAACATGATCTTGTCGGCCGCCCGTCTCCACGGCACGGCCTCCTCCCGCCGCCGACTTTATAGGGACGGCGGCGGGATTGACAATCAGCGGCGTGTGAAGGGCGACGCCTCCGCGACACTAATAGACCCTCATGGTGAGGAGGCGCGCAGCGCCGTCTCGAACCATGCAGGCCCCGCTGTGGCCTTCATCCTTCGAGACGCGCTGCGCGCTCCTCAGGATGAGGGGCGAGAGCTTTTGTGACCTCTAACTTCTACACAATTCCAGCCGCGACCTGGCCGCGCAGGCGCTCCAGGCCGTGCAACGTCTCGGCACAGGCGGCCGCAACCTCGATGCCCTTGATCGTAAAATGCCTGCGGAAGAAATCGTAGTGCACTTCGGTCTCGTGGAATTGCTGCGGCGTCAGCACGGCGGAGAACACCGGCACTTCGGTGCGCAGCTGCACGTCCATCAGCGCCTTGATCACGGTGTCGGCGACGAATTCGTGACGATAGATGCCGCCGTCAACGACGAGGCCGGCCGCGACGATCGCGGTGTAGCGCCGCGTCTTGGCGAGGACCTGCGCATGCAGCGGGATCTCGAACGAGCCCGGCACCTCGAACACGTCGACATGGGTGAGGTGGCGCGCCTCGGCCTCCTTCATGAAGGCAATGCGGGCTTCCTCGACCACGTCGCGGTGCCAGCAGGCCTGCACGAAGGCCACCCGCTGCGGCTTTGCGAAGCGCGGATGCTCCTTCCCCGGATCCTGTGGAACCGGCGGTTGGGTCTGGGACGTTTCGGTTTGGGGATCTTGCAGCATCTGATTCATGGCTTTCCTTCAAAGGACCAGAATCAGGGCACACGGAACGACAAACAGCCGCATCCTGCGATGCGTCTGCCACCGACCGTTCTCTTTCATCCGGACTTTAACCGTCGGCTTCGGAGTTGCACCGAATCTGCTGACCCTTCCCGTTGGAAACAAATCCTTCGAGAAGGCGCTCGCGGGCTTAGGCCTTTCGGCCCTTACCGCCGGTGGGGACTTTCACCCCGCCCTGAGAACATCGGCCGCTCGGGATTGAACGACCTGAGTGGAAATATGACGCCGGTCCGGGGCCGCAGCAAGCGTGTTCCGCAGCAAAAAACCGCATGGTCCCATGCTGCGATGGCGACCCAGCCATCGCGCGGCGGAATTAACGAACGGCCAGCCTTCGGAATCCGATTCCTGTTTGTTCTATTCGTTAACAATTGTGGCCGAGATGAGCTGTGGACGAACGAGTCCTGGCTTGTGGACGGACTCGGCAGCCAGTTGCGCAGATTCCGCAAATCACATCACTTGATCCGCGACAGGCCGCGCCGGTCCCAGGAGATCACGAAAGCGACTCCCGAGATCGACGACGTTTAGGGAGCGCGCGCCGGGCCCAACCGCGTGCGTATCAAGGACAACAAGAAGGCAAGAGGTCGAGACGGCATGTCCCTGCTCGAAGGCAATATCGATTCCCGAAATCACCCGCTCGCGGTGGTGGAGGATATCGCTGCCAGCAACAACTGGCCGTTCGAACGCTCCGGCGAAGACGAGCTGACCATTGTCTCCAAGGGACAGTGGACCGACTACCAGATCTCCTTCACCTGGATGAGTGAGATCGAGGCGCTGCATCTGGCGTGCGCCTTCGACATGAAGATTCCGATGCCGCGGCGGGGCGAGGTGCAGCGGCTCGTTGCAGCCGTCAACGAGCAGTTGTGGGTCGGCCATTTCGACCTGTGGACCAACACCGGCATGATCATGCACCGCCAGGCGCTGGTGCTGCCGGGCGGGCTCACCGCCTCGACCGCGCAATGCGAAGCCATGCTCGCCGGCGCCATCCACGCCTGCGAGCGCTACTTCCCGGCGTTCCAGTTCGTGGTGTGGGCCGGCAAGACCACCGCGCAGGCCATGGACGCCGCGATGTTCGATACGGTGGGCGAAGCGTAAGGCTCGCCCAGCCCTCCGCTGTCGTCCCGGACGAGCGCAGCGAAGATCCGGGACCCAGACCGCGCAGTGCCGTTTGTAGCGCACCGCTTGTTGCCAACACCTCCATCCGTTAAGACCACTCGTGGTTATGGGTCCCTGCGCACGCAGGGACGACACCTTTTGATTGGGTGATCACAGTGGCAGACAGCAGCACTCTCAAAAACATCACCGGTACCATCCTTCTCGCCGGCGCCGGCAAGATGGGCGGCGCGATGCTGACCGGATGGCTGGCGGGCGGACTCGATCCGCGCCGCGTCGCGGTGGTCGATCCCTTCATCTCGCCGGAGATCACCGCGCTTGCGGTCAAGGGCGTCGCGCTCAATCCCGACGCAAAGGCGGCAGGCTTCGTCGAGACGATGGTCGTCGCAGTGAAGCCGCAGATGTTCCGCGAGGCCGGCGCGAAGCTGAAATCGTTTGTCTCGGAGAAGACCTCGGTGGTCTCGATCATGGCGGGAACCACGATCGCTGCGCTCGAGGACGTCTGTGGCGGCGCCGTGGTGCGCGCGATGCCGAACACGCCGGCGGCGATCGGCCGCGGCATCACGGTTGCGGTTGCGGCGAAGAGCGTCAATGCCGGTCAGCGCGCGCTCGCCGACGCGCTGCTGCGCGCCACGGGCTCAGTCGAATGGGTCGAGGATGAAGGCCTGATGGACGCGGTGACCGCGGTCTCCGGTTCTGGCCCGGCCTATGTGTTCCTGCTCGCCGAAGAGCTCGCGCGCGCCGGCGTCGAAGCGGGCCTACCCGAGGCGCTTGCAACCAGGCTCGCGCGCGAGACGGTCGCAGGCTCCGGCGAGCTGCTGCACCAGTCCGAGCTTCCCTCCGCTACGCTGCGCCAGAACGTCACCTCGCCCGGCGGCACCACAGCCGCTGCGCTCGGCGTGCTGATGGACGAGCCGGGCCTGCGCGACCTGATGATCCGCGCGATCGCGGCGGCGACGAAACGGTCGAAGGAATTGGCGAAGTAAGATGCTCTGGTAGGGTGGGTTAGCCGAAGGCGTAACCCACCATGCTTCTGCGTTTGCGGAACAAGTTTGGTGGGTTACGCTTCGCTAACCCACCCTACGGCACCGCGCTCTCGGCTACGCCCCCAGCCTTTTATTGAACATCTCAACATTCACGAGACCGCGCGCGTGGCGGCCTTCGCCGAGCCTGCGCGTGCCCTCGAACGCCTCGACCTCGAAACGGATGACGCGGCGCTCAACCGCGACGACTTTTGCGGTGGTCCGCACGGTCGCGCCGACGAGCGCGGCCGCGAGATGACGGATATCGACCTCGGTGCCGACAGTGACCCAGCCCGGCTGCAACGCGGCGCGGATCGCATCGCCCGACGTCATCTCCATTTCCAGGATCATCATCGGCGTCGCATAGACCATCGGCATGCCGGGCACGAAATGCCCGACCGTGCGCTCCGCCGGGACCACCAGCGTGCGCTCGGCGCTCATGCCGATTGTGATGAAGTCGCGTGCGTCCATGGTGCTTGCTCGTCATTCCGGGGCGCGCGAAGCGCGAACCCGGAATCCAGAGATTGTCGATCGAGATTCCCCAATGCGCAGTTGCGCATTGTGGTCAGCCCTGGCGGGCTGCCCCGGAATGACGCTAACGCGTCACTTCTTCGCCGCCGCCGCGCGCTCCACGAACGTCTTGCCGCCCTTCATCTTGTGGCGGAGCGGGGCTTCGTTGATCTGGATGACGACGGCATCGGCGTCGACGCCGAGATTCTTCACCAGCGCCTGCGTGATGTCGCGCATCATGCCGGCCTTCTGCTCGTCGGTGCGGCCCTCGGCCATGCTGACGGTGATCTCAGGCATTGTCTTCTCCCTGCTGTCGCAATGACCGGGCACACCCCGGTCGTTCATGAGGTGCGCATCAAACAGGAGGTGGATGCCCGGGACAAGCCCGGGCATGAGGCGATGCGCGAATGGCTAGCCCCAGCTCACGTCATGACGGGCCAGGACTTCACGCACTTTTGTGACGAGGTCGGCTTCGCTGCACGAGAACTGCGCCGGCCGCGTCTCGCGCCATTCCTGGTTCGAGGCGATCGCGGCCGCCGCCTTGGCGCCCTCGATCAGGTCCTTGATCTGCAGCTCGCCGCGCGCCTTTTCGTCCGAGCCCTGAATGATCACGCAAGGCGAGTTGCGGCGGTCGGCATATTTGAGCTGGTTGCCCATGTTCTTGGGATTGCCGAGATAGAGCTCGGCGCGAATGCCGGCGGTGCGAAGGCTCGCGACCATCTTCTGATAGTCGGCGACGCGGTCGCGGTCGAACACGGTGACGACGACGGGGCCGGCTTCAGGCCGGGTGTCGAGCTTGCCGAGCAGCGTCAGTGCGGCCTGCAGCCGCGACACACCGATCGAGAAACCGGTCGCCGGTACCGGCTCGCCGCGGAAGCGCGAGACGAGGCCGTCGTAACGTCCGCCGCCACCAACCGAGCCGAACCGCACCGGGCGCCCCTTCTCGTCCTTGGTCTCGAGCAGCAGCTCGACCTCGTAGACGGGTCCGGTGTAATATTCGAGGCCGCGCACGACCGACGGATCGATCTTGATGCGATCCGCGCCGTAACCGGACGCCGTCACCAGCTCGGCAATTTCTTCCAGCTCGCTCACGCCGGCCTGACCGACTTCGCTCTTGGCGAGGTAGGTCTCTGCGGCAGCAATTGCGTCTTTCCAATTGTCGCGCGGCCTGGTGATGGCCAGAACGACGTCGGCTTCGGCTTCGCTCAGGTTTGCGCCCTTGGTGAAGTCGCCCTTGCCTTCCTCGCCGCCATCCCAGCGTCCGGGCCCGAGCAGCTTGCGCACTTCGTCGGCCGAAAACTTGTCGAGCTTGTCGATCGCGCGCAGTACGGTCAGCCTGCGGCCTGCGTTCTCGTCGCCGCCAAGGCCGATGGCCTCCAGAACACCGTCGAGCACTTTGCGGTTGTTGACCTTCACGACGTAGGAGCCGCGCGCAATGCCGAGCGCCTCCATCGTATCAGCAGCCATCATGCAGATCTCGGCATCCGCCGCCGGCGTCGCCGAGCCGACCGTGTCGGCATCGAACTGCATGAACTGGCGGAAGCGGCCGGGGCCGGGCTTCTCGTTGCGGAAGACGTAGCCGACGCGGTAGCTGCGATAGGGCAGGACCAGACCGTCGGTGCCGTAGCGCTCGCCGACATAGCGTGCCAGCGGCGCGGTCAGATCGTAGCGCAGGCTGATCCACTGCTCGTCGTCGTCCTGGAACGAGAACACGCCCTCGTTCGGACGGTCCTGGTCGGGCAGGAACTTGCCGAGCGCGTCGGTGTATTCCATCGCCGGCGTCTCGACGGGCTCGAACCCGTAGAGCTCGTAGACGGCGCGGATCTTCTCGACCATCTCGCGCGTCGCCCGGATCGCGGCAGGATCGCGATCCTCGAGCCCGCGCGGCAGGCGCGCCTTCAGTTTCTGGGGTTTTTTGGGTTTCTCGGCCATGCGCGGCGTTTACCAGCCGGGGCGCGGTGCGGCAACCGCTGCGGCATTCCGGGAGCCCATAGGACCAGCCCATTCGCCGTCATTCCGGGGCGATGCGCAGCATCGAAGCCGAAATCTCGAGATTCCCCGGTGCGCAACTGCGCACCTGAGGTCTGGTCCTTCGGACCATCCCGGAATGACGACTGCATCCCTACGGCTGCTCCATCCGGGCCCGGAGGGCATCGGCGTCCGCCTTCGGCAGCGACTTCAGCGTCGGCCTGATGGTTTCGCCGCCGACGATTTTGCCGTTGCGCATGAACATCCAGTCCGAGATGTCGGCTTCGCTGAACTTGACCGGGTCGCCTGCCCGTTTGCCCGGCAGGTCGCGCGGCTCGTTGGCGAAGAAGCCGGAATAGGCCCCGTTCGGCAGCTTCTTCACGTCGGCGATCCAGATGTGCTCCCCGCCCTTGCGGGTCGAAAAGCGCACTTTCAGGGAGTGGCCGGTCTCTGACGGTTTGGGCGCCTCATAGGAGGCCCAGAAGGTGGGGAGCGTGCCGCGGGCGCGCGCGATCGCGGCATTCATTTCCGGATCGGTGGTGCGCACGTCGACGATCGGCGAGCGGTCTTGGGCTGCGACTTCCGGCGTGGGTCCGATGGTGAGGATGCCGAAAACGGAGACGCCGGTGATCGCGGCGAGAACGACCCATTTCATGGGCTGGGAGAGTTTTGTTGCCATGTTCGCGATGTCCAGGATGCTTGATGTGTCCTGGTTTTGTCGCGTGTCGGCATCAGCACGTTCATAGCGCAATAAGCCACAAACGTTGCGCATTTCCCCTCTCACTCGCGAGAGAGGGGAAACGCTCATCGCAGATCAAAACACCTTGCGGATCCAGTTGTGCGGATCGTTGGTGCGGCCGTACTGGATGTCGACGAGCTGCTTGCGCAGGCCCATGGCAACGGGACCGGCGGCGCCGCCGCTGATCTCGAAATCGCCGCTCACCGAGCGCACCTTGCCGATCGGCGAGATCACGGCCGCAGTACCGCAGGCGAACGCTTCCTTCAGCTTGCCGGACGCCGCATCCTTGCGCCACTGATCGATCGAATACGGCTCCTCGCGCACGGTCTTGCCGGCATCGCGGGCGAGCGTGATGATGGAGTCGCGGGTGATGCCGGGCAGGATGGTTCCGAGCGGCGGCGTCGAGAGCGAGCCGCCATCGAACACGAAGAAAACGTTCATGCCGCCGAGCTCCTCGATGTAGCGGCGCTCGACCGCATCGAGGAAGACGACCTGATCGCAGCCGTGCTGGATCGCCTCGGCCTGGGCGCGCAGGCTTGCGGCATAGTTGCCGCCGCACTTGACGGCGCCGGTGCCGCCGATCGCGGCGCGCGTGTAGTTCTCCGAGACCCAGATCGAGACCGGCGCGGGTCCGCCCTTGAAGTAGGAGCCGACTGGCGAAGCGATCACCGCAAAGATGTATTCGGACGACGGCTTGACGCCGAGGAAGGTCTCGCTCGCGATCATGAAGGGGCGCAGGTAGAGGCTGCCCTCGCCACCCGGCATCCAGGCACGATCGATGCGCACGACCTGCTCGACCGCCTCGATGAAGACGTCCTCGGGGATCTGCGCCATCGCCATGCGGTCGGCGGAATCCTTGAAGCGGCGCGCATTGGCATCGGGGCGGAACAGGTTCACGCCGCCGTCGTCGCGCTTGTAGGCCTTGAGGCCCTCGAAAATTTCCTGGGCGTAGTGCAGGACCGCGCCGGCCGGATCCATCTGGAAGTTGGCGCGGGCCTCGATCTTCGCCTCGTACCAGCCGCCCTTGGCCTGGTTGTAGCGGACGATCGCCATGTGGTCGGTGAAGACCCGCCCGAAGCCCGGGTCCACCAGCTTGGCGACGCGGTCCTTTTCGGGTGTCGGATTGGATGCGGGCTGGATGTCGAATTTCATGCTCATTTCCTTGCCTCCCGCTGCCGGTGGCGGCGCTGTTCTGGCGCCGGCCGATCCTGTTCGGGCCCGGCTGGCTTGATTGGATTTCTGGCCGGACCACCGCCAGCCTTGTTACGGCCGGTTTCCGTGGCCAGCATGTCTCCGAGGACATGCTTTTGCGGAAGGCGGAAGTCCAGTATGTTTTGCCGAAATGCCGCTCGACAATCGCACGGTAGATCTGCGTCGGCCGTCGCCGCCTGTCCGGCTCACTCCGGCCGACCCTGCTTCGAGGCCACCCGTCGCGATACGATCTAAAATTTCGTGCGGGCTGATCGTTTTGTAACATTGAACCCAAGATACGTCAATATGCCTGACATAAATTTCGCGACTCCCTCTCAAGACGCTGCCGAGCCTCGGCCGGCCGCAGGCGATGGAGGCAATTTGCGCTGGGATATCATCGAGCTACTGTTCTTCGCCTACCGCGACTTCGTCGGCGATCCCGACCAGGAGCTGGAGGCGTTCGGCTTCGGCCGGGCCCATCACCGGGTCATGCACTTCGTCTATCGCTATCCCGGCCTGAAGGTTGCCGACCTGCTCGACGTCCTGCGCATCACAAAACAGTCGCTCGGCCGCGTGCTCAAGCAGCTGCTGGACGAGGGCTACATCGTGCAGAAGACCGGCGACAATGACCGCCGCCAGCGACTGCTCTACGCAACGCCCAAGGGCGAGGCGCTGGTGCAGAAGCTCGCCGGGCTCCAGACCACGCGCATCACCAAGGCGCTCGCCGAGATGAACCCGCAGGACGCCGACACGGTGAAGCGCTTCCTGCGCGCGATGATCGACCGCGACGATCCGGACAAGGTGCTCGAGACGATCTTCGCCTCCGTCAATCAAGACAGCAAGGAGTGACCGTGCCGCTCGCAGCCACGCTCGCCCGTCCGCCGGTTGAACCGGCCGACGACGCCCCGCATCTGCTGCTGGTCGACGACGACCGCCGCATCCGCGACCTGCTCTCGCGCTTCCTCGCCGCCGAAGGCTATCGCGTCACCACCGCCGCGAGCGCCGGCGATGCGCGCTCGAAGCTGATGGGCCTGCATTTCGACCTGTTGATCCTCGACGTGATGATGCCCGGCGAGACCGGCTTCGACCTCGCCCGCTTCATCCGCACCTCCTCCTCGGTGCCGATCGTGATGCTGACCGCGCGGCACGAAGCCGAAGCCCGCATCGAGGGCCTGCAGATCGGCGCCGACGATTACGTCGCAAAGCCGTTCGAGCCGCGCGAGCTGGCACTGCGCATCAACAACATCCTCAAGCGCGCCGCGCCGCCGCCGCAGGCCGTGACCGTCGAGAAGATCGCGTTCGGTCCTTACGTCTATCATCTCGAACGCGGCGAGCTGCGCCAGGGCGAAGAGGTCATCCACCTCACCGACCGCGAGCGCGAGATGCTGCGCATTCTTTCGGAGACACCCGGCGAGACCGTGCCGCGCAGCGCGTTGACCGGCAACGGCACCGTCAACGAGCGCGCCGTCGACGTGCAGATCAACCGCCTCAGGCGCAAGATCGAGACCGACCCGGCCAATCCGCTGTTCCTCCAGGCGGTGCGCGGCATCGGCTACCGCCTGGTGGCCTCGCCATAAATCAGTGAAGCGCGACCGATGAGCACGATCGATACCGGCCTGACGCTGCTCAAGAGCGCCGCCGGGCGCGTCTCTGCCGCCAATGGCTGGATGGGCAACGCGTTCAAGGGCTGGATGCCGACCGGCCTCTATGCCCGTGCGCTGCTGATCATGATCGTGCCGATGGTGATCCTGCAATCCGTCGTCGCCTTCGTGTTCATGGAGCGGCACTGGAACACGGTGACGCGGCGCTTGTCGGCCGCTGTCGTGCAGGACATCGCCGCGCTGATCGACGTCTACAAGGGCTATCCGCAGGACAAGGATCGCGACCAGATCCGCCGCATCGCGCAGCAGCGGCTCGGCCTCGTCGTCGACTTCCTGCCTGCCGGCGACATGCCGCCGCCGGGACCAAAACCGTTCTTCTCGCTGCTCGACCAGACGCTGTCGGTGCAGCTCGGCCGCCAGATCGGTCGCTCATTCTGGATCGACACCGTCGGCCGTTCCAACCTCGTCGAGATCCGCATCCAGCTCGACGACGCCGTGATGCGCGTGTTCGCACAGCGCAGTGCCGCCTATGCCTCGAACTCCGAGATCTTCCTGTTCTGGATGGTCGGCACGTCCTCGATCCTCCTGATCGTCGCGGTGCTATTCCTGCGCAACCAGATCAAGCCGATCCTGCGGCTTGCGGATGCCGCTGAAAGTTTCGGCAAGGGCCGCGAGGCGCCGAATTTCCGTCCGCGCGGCGCGCGCGAGGTGCGGCGCGCGTCGGTTGCCTTCCTCGAAATGAAGTCGCGCATCGAGCGAACGATGGAGCAGCGCACCGCGATGCTCGCCGGCGTCAGCCACGATCTGCGCACCATCCTGACCCGCTTCAAGCTCGAACTTGCGCTGATCGGCGACAGTCCTGAAATGGAGGGCATGCGCAAGGACGTCGACGAGATGTCGATGATGCTGGAGGACTACCTTGCGTTCGCCCGCGGCGATTCCGGCGAGCAGTCGCAGCCGACCGACATGTCGCAGGCGCTCGAGGAGCTGCGCAGCGACGCCGAGCGCCACGGCCACACGGCGACCGTGGCGTTCAACGGACTACCGGTGGTCACGGTGAAACCGGCCTCGTTCAAGCGCTGCCTCGCCAACCTCGTCACCAACGCCGCCCGCTACGGCAAGAGCATCGCCATCACCGGCCAGCGCGATCACCGATATTTGACCGTCATTGTCGACGACGACGGGCCGGGCATTCCCGCGCATTTGCGCGAAGAGGTGTTCAAGCCGTTCCTGCGGCTCGACAATGCCCGCAACCAGGACGAGGGCGGCACCGGCCTTGGCCTCGCCATCGCCCGCGACATCGCCCGCTCGCACGGCGGCGACATCACCCTCGGCGACAGCCCGATGGGCGGATTGAGGGCGAGCGTAAGGATACCGGTGTAGGCGCCGTAGCCCGGATGGAGCGCAAGCGTAATCCGGGATTCTTTCTCCGCGACGCAAGGGCCCCGGATTTCGCTGCGCTCCATCCGGGCTACGGACTCACCGCGCCTTACTTCGGCAGCAGCGCCTTGAGCTTGTCGATGTCGCGCACGTTCATCTTGAAGCCGCCGGGCATCACGATGTCGCCGGGCTTCTGCTCCGGCTTGCAGGCGCCGAGCCACTTGGCTTCCAGCGTCATCGTCGTATCGCGGCCTGCCGCACCGGCGGCACCGCCTTGCGCGTGCGAGGTGGTCGTCACCGTGTAGACCGAGTTGAAATCGCCGGTGATCTCGGCATGAGAGGTCGTGCTGATGCCGGCGACGCTGCACTCGGAATCGCTGACATAGCCGGTCGCGGTCTTCTTGATGTCCTGCTTGGCGCAGATCTGCTTGGCCATCGGGGAGACGTTGTTGCTCATCTCCTTGTCGACGGTCTCGTCGGTGCAGTGCTGCATGGTCATTTCCGGCATCGCCGAGCCGCTCCTGACCATCTTCATTTCCCAAAGACCGGCCTTGCGCACCGGCAGGTCGTCGGCGCTGGCACTCCCTGCCGACAAGGCAAGACAAAGGCTCGAGCCGAGCAAAGCGAGTTTGCGCGTCATGGGGAAGCTCCCGGCTGAGAGATTGCGACGTTACGAAACGCGCCTTGACGAAAACGCCTTGACGAAAAGGCCTTGGCGCTAAAGCGTATCAATACAGCGTGCGGATCGGCCGGTCGGCGGCGCCATACGGCACCCAGCGGCAGGAGAACGAGATGTAGCCGCCCTCATAGGCCTGCACCGCGAGGAATTTCACGACCTTGCCGTAGCGCGCGCAGTGATCGACCGCGACTTGCCGCGCATCGGTCTGGGTCGCCATCGAATAGGCGATGATGCCGCCGGTGTCGTTACCCTTGAACGGAGGCACCGGAAGCAGATCGGCGCGCGCCGACTGGCTCGCCATCATACCCAGGGCAAGAAGGCCCGCGGCCGCAATGATTCGCATTCCCGTCACTCCAATTGGTTGGCCCCAGTTTACGGTGCCGAGATGGAAGTGAAAAGAACTGAAGCCCCGCCGGCTGCGACGTTAGGGTCAACTCCTGGCGAAGTGTTGCCGCGTTGCACTTGACCTCCCCCGGCCTTCGCGGCACCGTCCAGCCTTCGCAAGACCAGCAGTCCGGATTGCCCATGCGCGCCCTCTCCCTGAAATCGCTCCGCTTTGCCGCCGTGTTCGGCCTCATGTTCGGGGCGCTGTCGCTCGGCGAGGCCAAGGCCGCCAATCCGCTGGAGCTGAACTTCTGGCTGAGCGGACCGCGCTATGACGGCGCCGTCGCCGACTGCGACAAGGCGCTGCCGACGATCGCCACCCAGTTCTGGGAGAAGGAAAGCTCCTTCTGGAATTCCTCGTTGAAAATCACCGGCTTCTCCGCCGTTCACGAGACCGCGTTCCGGCCCTGGCAGTCCGACAACATTCCGCGCCGCTATTGCACCGGCGACGCCATGCTCAACGACGGCAAGGTGCGCAAGGTGCATTTCTCGATCGTCGAGGATGGCGGCTTCGCCGGTTACGGCAATGGCGTTGAATGGTGCATGGTCGGCCTCGACCGCAACTGGGCCTACAATCCCGCCTGCCGCGCCGCCAGGCCCTGATCTGAAAAGTCCTGATTCGGACGGATCAAGCGGCCGGACGACGGTCGCTTGTATTTTGTTCTTGAAATGTTCTCTTTGCCTGCTAGGCTTATTGCACAGTCTGGTTGAGGGGCGTCGCCATGTTTCAGTTTAGATTGCATTCGTTCTCCCGCCTGATGATCTCGCTGACCCTGGCGGCCGGGCTGGTCGCCCTGGCCGGCGGTGCGAAGGCCCAGGACAAGCGGCAGAACGCGCCCGGCGAATTCGATTTCTACGTGCTGTCGCTGTCGTGGTCGCCGTCGTTCTGCGAGGAAGCCTCCGAGCGCGGCCGTGGCGGCGGGCGCTCGCAGATGCAATGCAACGGCCGGCCCTATTCGTTCGTGGTACACGGGCTGTGGCCGCAATACGAGAATGGCTTCCCCGAATACTGCCAGCGGCCCTCGCCGCGGCTGAACCGCAACATCGTCTCCTCGATGCTCGATCTGATGCCGGCGCCGGGCCTGATCTTCAACGAGTGGGACAAGCACGGCACCTGCTCCGGGCTCGACGGCCGCAATTATTTCGAGACGATCCGCAAGGCGCGCGCGGCGATCAAGATTCCGGCCGAATATCTCGACCTGTCGCAGACCAAGACCGTGGCGCCGGGCGAGGTGGAAGAAGCCTTCATCAAGGCCAATCCGGGCCTGAGCAATGCCGCCATCTCGGTCACCTGCAACCGGACCCGCCTCTCGGAAGTCCGCATCTGCCTCAGCAAGGATTTGCAGTTCCGCGCCTGCGAGGAAATCGAACGCCGCGCCTGCCGCCGCGAGCAGGTGACGATGCCGCCGGTCCGGGGCGGGTAGAGCAACCTCAATCAGTCATTCCGGGGCGCGCGGAAGCGCGAACTACGATGCGCAATTGCGCATCGGAGAACCCATTTCACCACCGACAATGCGGATAATGGCTTCCGGGCTCGGTGCTGCGTACCGCCCCGGAATGACGGCAGTTACTTTCGTCGCGCGATGTCGTAACTCTCCACCATGAACTATCGCCACGCCTTCCACGCCGGAAACTTCGCCGATGTCATCAAGCACATCGTGCTGGCGCGCATCATCACCTATCTGCAGGACAAGCCGGGGGCGTTCCGCGTCATCGACACCCACGCCGGCGCCGGCCTCTACGATCTCGAAAGCGACGAGGCGCGGCGTGGCGGCGAGTGGCTGACCGGAATCGCGCGGCTGATGCAGGCGCGCCTCTCGAACGAAACCGCGGCGCTGACGAAGCCCTATCTCGACATCGTCCGCGCCTTCAATCCGAAGGGCGAGCTCAAGGCCTATCCGGGCTCGCCGCTGATCGCGCGCGGCCTGCTGCGGCCGCAGGATCGCCTCGTCGCCTGCGAACTCGAGCCGAAAGCGCGCAAGGCGCTGATCGGCGTGCTGCGCCGCGACGAGCAGGCCCGCGTGGTCGATCTCGACGGCTGGATGGCGTTGCCGGCTTTCGTGCCGCCGAAAGAACGGCGCGGACTCGTGCTGATCGACCCGCCTTTCGAGGCCAAGGACGAGTTCGAGCGGCTGGGCGAGGCCTTCTCGACCGCCTTCGCGAAATGGCCGACCGGTATCTATGTAATCTGGTATCCCGCCAAGAACCGGCGCGCCACCGACACTCTGGCGCAATCCGTGGCGCGGCTCGCAGCCGCAGCAAAACCACCGGGCAAATGTCTGCGCCTCGAATTCAGCGTTGCACCGCAGCTCGATGGTGCGGCTCTCGCCTCCACCGGGCTCCTCATCGTCAATCCGCCATACACGCTGCAAGGCGAGCTCAAGACGATCCTTCCCGAGCTGGAAATGCCGCTCGGCCAGGGCGGAGCTGCCAGATTCCGATTAGAGGTGCCGAAGCCGTAATGCTCCGTCATCTTTGGGAAAAAGATGCAGTAGCGGTAGTCAATCTGCAAAGAACCGTATTATGCTGTTTGCGTGACTGGCTTTACGTTCCGCTTCCGCGAATGGTTGCGGCGGAGTGAAGGCCTAAGAAAGATCCGACCGGGCCGATGAGGCCCGCCCAAGGATGGCCAGCTCCCGGGCTTCGTAATGCCCGGTCATGTCGTGACGTGAGTCTGCGTCGCGACGGAGGAGCAATGAGGGGGAGTTTCCCGATGGCCATGACGGGAACGGTTAAGTTTTTCAACGGCGAACGCGGCTACGGATTCATCAAGCCGGATGATGGTGGTCGCGATGTTTTCGTTCACATTACTGCTGTGGAGCGGGCGGGACTAAAAGACCTTGCCGAGGGACAGCGCATCACTTTTGAAGTCGAGCCGGACAAGAAGGGGAAGGGACCGAAGGCGGTCAATTTAGTCATCCTCTCCTAGCGCATTTTCAAGCGAACGCTTGGCGCGAAAAGCACTGGCGCAAAAAAAGTCCCGGCCGCGAGCGGCCGGGAGGCTGTTGTCCGGTATTTTCTTCTTTGGCTATCAGAAGTGATAGTTCACGCCTGCGCGCACAACGCTGGCGCTATAGCCGTTTGACACGCCTGTGATTGCGAATTGGCTCGTCGACAAATCGATGTAGAGATATTCGAGCTTGGCGCTCCAGTTCGGCGCGAAGCCGACTTCCGCACCGGCACCGATGGTCCAGCCGGCACTGGTGTGCGATTCGGTCCAGCCGAAGGTCTGCGCGCGCAGCTCGCCGAAGGCGAGACCCGCGGTGCCGTAGACCATCACGTTGCTGAAGGTGTAGCCGGCGCGACCGCGCAAAGTGCCGAACCAGGGATTGGAAAACTTCCATGGCGCAAAAGTATCGTCGGCACCGGCGGCCTGGATATCGCCTTCGACACCGAACACCCACGGGCCGGTCTGGAAATTATAGCCGGCCTGAATGCCGCCGACGAAGCCGGCAGGCTTCACGGGCAAGTTGCTGACCGAGCCCCATTCGTAGCCGAGATTGGCGCCGAGATACGGACCCGCCCAGCTGTAGGCGTTGAGCGGCTGGTTGACGGTATAGGGCGCGCGCTGGCCGTAGTTGAAATCGGCAGCTTCGGCCGAAGCTGTCCAGCCAGCAGCAACCAACGCGGCTGCGCCCACAACGAGCCCCTTCATCACACACTCCAACGCAACTGCCGCCCCGCGATGCCCGCGCCTCCGCGCAAGGCAAAACCGCATGGTTACGGAACCACCATCTTTTCGCGTAAGATTTATCGAGAGTTTTAAGTTAAAGGCCTGTTAAGCCGGGTTACCGCGCTCTTAACAGGCTTAAGCAAGCGTTACCGGGAACCGCACCGCCATCCTGTGCGTGCCGCGCGGCCGGAACTTCAAATCAGCACCCCCAGCGCCTAAATTCGCACCATGGTTCACGATTCCACCGACAATCCGGACGACCGCGCGCGCAAAACGCCGCGCGCTGCTGCGACAGACGCCCCGGCCGAAGCCCTGGCGGCGCCGGACGTCGATCCCGCGGCAGCGGGCGGCGACGACGAGGACGAGGCGCTGCTGCCCGACATCCTGGAGGAGAGCGGCGCGGTCGGCGAAGAGCCGCTGGCGACCGGCCACGAGGCGATCGAGCGCGCCGTCCGCCTCGCCCCGACCTCACCCGGCGTCTATCGCATGCTCAGTGCGAACGCCGACGTGCTCTATGTCGGCAAGGCCAAGAACGTCAAAAAGCGCCTGTCCAACTATGCGCGCCAGAGTGCGCCGCAGCCGGCGCGCATCCTGCGCATGATCGCGGCCACGGTGACCGTGGAGATCGTCTCGACCAACACCGAGACCGAGGCGCTGCTGCTCGAAGCCAACCTCATCAAGCAGCTGCGGCCGCGCTTCAACGTGCAGCTCCGCGACGACAAATCGTTTCCCTACATCCTGATCACCGGCGACCATTGGGCGCCGCAGATCCTGAAGCATCGCGGCGCGCAGACCCGGCCCGGGCGCTATTTCGGCCCGTTCGCCTCCGCCGGCGCCGTCAACCGCACCATCACCGCACTTCAGCGCGCGTTCCTGATCCGCTCCTGCACGGACTCCTTCTTCGAGAGCCGCACCCGCCCCTGCCTGCTCTACCAGATCCGCCGCTGCGCCGGTCCCTGCACCCGCGAGATCGACTTCGGCGGCTATACGACGCTGGTGCGCGAGGCGACCGACTTCCTGTCGGGCAAGAGCCATGCGGTGAAGCAGGAGCTTGCCGGCGAGATGGAGAAGGCCTCCGGCGAGCTCGAGTTCGAGCGCGCCGCGCTCTACCGCGACCGTCTCGCCGCGCTGTCGGCGATCCAGTCGCAGCAGGGCATCAATCCGCGCACGGTGGAAGAGGCCGACGTGTTCGCCATCCACCAGGAGGGCGGCTTCTCCTGCGTCGAAGTGTTCTTCTTCCGCACCGGCCAGAACTGGGGCAACCGCGCCTATTTCCCGCGCGCGGAGAAGACTTATACGCCGGAGGAAGTGCTGGGCTCCTTCCTCGCCCAGTTCTACGACGACAAGCCGCCGCCGAAAGTCATCCTGCTCTCGCATGAGATCGAGGAGAGCGAGTTGCTCGCCAACGCATTGTCGATCAAGGCCGGGCACAAGATCGAGGTCACCGCACCCAAGCGCGGCGAGAAGAAGGAGCTCGTCGCCCACGCGCTGACCAATGCGCGCGAAGCGCTCGGCCGCAAGCTGGCGGACACCGCGACCCAAAGCCGCCTGCTCGACGCGATGGCCACGACGCTGAGCCTGCCGCACGCGCCCAAGCGGATCGAGGTCTACGACAACAGCCACATCCAGGGCGCCAACGCGGTCGGCGCCATGATCGTCGCCGGCCCCGATGGCTTCGTGAAGAACCAGTACCGCAAGTTCAACATCAAGTCGGAAGGGCTCACGCCCGGCGACGACTACGGCATGATGCGCGAGGTGCTGGAGCGCCGCTTCAAGCGCCTGATCAATCCGCCCGAGGACGCCGCCGGCAAGGCCAAGGACGACGATTTCCCGCAATGGCCCGATCTCGTCATCATCGACGGCGGCCGCGGCCAGCTCAATGCCGTCCGGGAGATCTTCACGAATCTCGGCCTGACCCAGGTGTCGCTGATGTCGGTCGCCAAGGGGCCGGACCGGGACGCCGGCCGCGAGACCCTGTTCATGCCGGAGCGCGAGGCGATCAAGCTGGAGCCGCGCGACCCCGTGCTCTATTTCATCCAGCGGCTGCGGGACGAGGCCCACCGCTTCGTCATCGGCTCGCACCGCAAGCTGCGCAAGAAGGACATCCGCGAGGCCGGATTGCAGGAGATTCCGGGCATCGGCCCGTCACGCAAACGTGCCTTGCTGCATCATTTCGGAACCCTGAAGGAGATCGAACGGGCCTCGATTGCCGATCTCGGCAAGGTTCCGGGGGTGAGCGCCGAGAGCGCCCGCAGGATTTTCGACTATTTCCATCCCCAGCCGGGGTGAACTAAAGGGGACGCGGTCATAAGGTCGTCGCATCCCGCACCCCATTTGGGGGCGGGACGGTTGACCTTCAGGCTTGAGCGGTATTGGTAGGACGGATGAACATCGCCACGACACGAGGGACCACCAGCCGCGCGATGTCCCTCCCCAACATCCTGACCTATGGCCGGATCGCCGCGATCCCGGTCGTGGTCGGATGCATCTATGCGCAGTCGATCATGGATCAGCCGCTGTGGCTGCGCTGGGTCGCCGTCGCCATCTTCATCGCGGCCGCGGTCACCGACTACCTCGACGGCTATTACGCGCGGATCTGGAATCAGCAATCGGCATTCGGCCGGATGCTCGACCCGATCGCCGACAAGCTGCTGGTCGCCTCGTGCCTGCTGATGCTGGCCGCCGACGGCATCATCCACGGCTGGTCGCTGTGGGCCGCCATCGTGATCCTGTGCCGCGAGATCCTGGTCTCGGGCCTGCGCGAATACCTCGCCGCGCTACGCGTCAGCGTGCCCGTGACCAAGCTTGCGAAGTGGAAGACCACGGTCCAGCTCGTCGCGATCGGCTTCCTGCTCGCGGGACCTGCCGGCGACGAGGTGGTGCCCGTCGTCTCGATGATCGGACTTGCGCTGCTGTGGGCCTCGGCAATCCTGACCATTTACACCGGCTACGATTATTTCCGCGCCGGCATCCATCACCTCATCAAGGAGGATGAGGGATGAAAGTGAAGTATTTCGCCTGGGTGCGCGAGCGCGTCGGCAAGGCCGAGGAGACCATCGAGCCGCCCGCGACCGTGCGTACCGTGGAAGAGCTGATCGCCTGGCTGTCCGGCCGGAGCGAGGCCTATGCTTACGCCTTCGAGAAGCCGAAGGTGATCCGCGCCGCGATCGACCATGCCCATGTCAAGTCGGACGCCGCCATCGCGGGTGCCCGCGAGATCGCATTCTTCCCGCCCATGACCGGCGGCTAGGCCCATGACCTCTCCTGCCACCGGCTGCCCCATCACCATCCGTATCCAGGAAGACGATTTCGACATCGCGCGCGAGATCGCGGTCCTGACCGGAAGCCGTACCGACATCGGCGCGGTCGTGAGCTTCTCCGGCATCTGCCGCGCGGACGAGGACAGCTCGAAGGTCGCCGCGCTGACGCTCGAGCATTATCCCGGCATGGCCGAGGACGAGATCAGGCGCCATGCCGACGAGGCCGTTTCGCGCTGGCCGCTCAATGGTGTCACCGTCATCCACCGCGTCGGTCGCTTCATGCCCGGGCAGAACATCGTGCTCGTGCTCACGGCCTCGCAACATCGGCAGGCCGCATTCCAGGCCGCCGAGTTCCTGATGGATTACCTCAAGACCAGCGCGCCGTTCTGGAAGAAAGAAGAGAGCGCCACCGGCACCGGCTGGGTCGAGGCCCACGCCCGTGACGACGAGGCCGCCGCACGCTGGACCAAATCCTGATGGCAAAAACTCTGAAGAAGACCGCGCGCGGCCGCGCCGCGCCAAAGCTCGCCAAGGTCGGCCCCGGCGAGCTGCTCACGCTGCTTGATTTCGTCCGCTATGCGGTGAGCCGCTTCGTTGAAGCAAAGCTCGCCTTTGCGCACGGCACGACCGATCCGGTCGCCGAAGCCGCCTTCCTGGTCTGCGAAGCCCTGCATCTGCATCCCGACCAGCTCGAAACGTTTGCCCACGCGCGCATCACCGCCGCAGAAGGCAAGACCATCCTCGACCTGATCCATCAGCGCGTCACGACGCGCAGACCGGCCGCCTATCTTGTCAACAAGATCTACATGCGCGGCCTGCCCTTCTATGTGGACGAGCGCGTCATCGTTCCGCGCTCCTTCATCGGCGAGCTCCTGGAGTCGCATTTCGGCGGCGATGGCGAACCCGGCTCGCTGATCGACGATCCCACCGCCGTCGAGCGCGTGCTCGATCTCTGCACGGGCTCGGGATGCCTCGCGATCCTCGCCGCACATCATTTCCCGAATGCCGCGGTCGACGCCGTCGACATCTCCAAGGGAGCACTCGAAGTCGCCGCCCGCAATGTCAGCGAATTCGGGCTCGATGAGCGGATCACGCTGCATCGCGGCGATTTGTTCGCCCCGCTCGGCGATGCGCGGTATGACTTGATCATCACCAACCCGCCTTACGTGGATGCCGAAGGCATGGCGGCATTGCCGCCGGAATGCCGGGCCGAGCCCAAGCTCGCCTTCGACGGCGGCGCGGACGGTCTCGACGTGGTCCGGCGCATTCTGCAGGACGCGCCCGATCACCTCACGCCGGACGGCGGCCTGATCTGCGAAATCGGACGCGGCCGCGACCTGGTCGACGAGGCCTTCCCGGAACTGCCACTGCTCTGGCTCGACACCGAAGATTCCGAGGGCGAGGTGTTCTGGATCGCGGCCGCCGATCTCGGCTGATCCGGTCCGGCAAAACGCGCGCCGGCGGAACCAGTCAAATTCCGCCACGTTCATCCCCCGACGAATGTCTCGCTCTCGGAGGATGTCCGCATGCTCGCGCCATCGGGTGAATTGCTGCGCGCCGGCATGGCGCTGAAACTCAACCATCTCAAGCGCGCGGCCCGGTCCTACCTGCGCGACCGCACCAGCCAGACCACGGGGCGCCTGACCTCCTACGCGGTGGCGGCGGGACTGTTCGCGGTCGCCGCGCTGTTCCTGATTGCGACCTTCTTCGTCGGCCTGGTCGCGCTCTACCGCTGGGTCGCCATCGCTTACGGCCAATTCTGGGGTCTGGGTGCCGTCGCGGCCGTGCTGCTGGTGCTCGCCGCAATGTGCGCCGGGGTGGCCATGGCCCAGATGAATCGCCGGACCCGCCCGATCGTGCCGCTCGCCAGCCGCATGCGCGTTGCGATCGCGACGCCGCGGATCCCGCGCGGAACGGTCAAGCAGGCGGTGAAGGAGGTCGCGACCACGATCCCGCTGGTGCCGCTCGCGCCGGGCGAACGCGGCCATGAACGCAGCCATGGCGGCAGTGCCTCGTCAGCCCGGACCAACCGCTCCGTGCAGCTTGGCCTGATGCTCGCCGCGATCGGATTACTGGGCTTCACGGCCGCGCGCCGGCGGCACCACAGCCACGGATTGGACGCCTGAGATGCGTGCGCGGCGCTCCGGGCAGCTCGACTCCTGGCTGCTGGTCGCCGCCACCGCCGTCTTCGTCCTCACGGCGGAGCGCTATTTCCAGGAGACCGGCCTGATCGGATCGGGGCCTCCGCAAGACCATCGCAACAAGGAAGGCAACTCACCGGAAACCAGCCCGACAGGCGCCGCCATGCAGCCCGGCCGCGGCCGCCGCTCGACGAGCCCGTTCGCGATTCCCTGGGCGGGCTGGAAGGACATCCTCTGGCGCACCTACAAGCGCATCGACGACGATCGCCTGCTGGCGACCGCCGGCGGCGTCGTCTTCTTCGGGCTGCTCGCGATCTTCCCCGCGGTGACCGCGCTCGTCTCGTCCTACGGATTGTTCGCCGATCCCGCCACCATCAGTGACAATCTCCAGAGGTTGGCGCTGATGCTGCCCGCGGGCACGTTCGAGATCGTCGAGGACCAGGTCGCGCGCGTGGTCTCGAAAGGCAACAGCGTGCTGGGCGCGGCCTTCCTGTTCGGCCTCGTGCTTGCGGTCTGGAGCGCCAATGCCGGCGTCAAATCCATCTTCGACGCGCTCAACGTCGCCTATGAGGAGCGCGAGAAGCGCGGCTTCATCAAGCTGAACCTGATTTCGCTGAGCTTCACGGTCGGCGCCATCGTCGCGCTCCTGCTGATGGTGGGCGCCGTGGTCGCCTTCCCGCTCGCGCTCGACCATCTCGGCATTGCGCCGGAGAGCAAGCTGATCGTCGCGCTGGCGCGCTGGCCACTGCTGCTCGTCATCCTGCTGGCGGCGCTGGCCGTCCTCTACCGCTTCGCGCCCAGCCGCGACGCACCGCGCTGGCAATGGCTGAGCATCGGCGCGGTGACGGCCGCCCTGCTCTGGATCGCCGGCTCGTCGCTGCTGTCCTGGTACCTCTCGGCCTTCGCCAATTACAACGCGACCTACGGATCGCTCGGCGCCGCGATCGGCCTGATGACGTGGATGTGGATGTCGGCGATCGTCATCATGTTCGGCGCCGAGCTGAACTCGGAGATCGAGCGGCAGTCAGCAATGGCTTCTTAAGCGGTCAGGCCGGAGATCGTCCGGCCTGCCCCATCAGCATCTCAGCGCTTGGTGATGACGGCTTCCAGATATTCGCTGTGCACGACGATCGTGCCGTCATCGGCATGGTTGAACTCGCCGAGCAGCGCCAGGAGATCACTCTGCAGCGCGGCCTGGCCGCGCTCGTCGAGTGCGGCAAACGCCTTCAGCGTGGGTCCGTAGAACGTCTTGAATATCTCGAGCCAGTGCTCCGGCGAGCGGTAGCGGAACACAAACATGCGCGGTTCCGCCACGATCTCCGAGGCCATACTGCCGAACATCTCCTCGAGCCGCGCCGGCGTGCCCCACAGCGCCGGCGACTTCATGCCGGCCGGCGGCGGCAAGTGTTTGCCGATGGTCTTGAAGAGCTGGCCGATAAAGCCCTGCGGGGTCCAGTTGGCGAGGCCGATCTTGCCGCCGGATTTGCAGACCCGCGCGAGTTCGGAGGCCGCCTTGTCCTGGTCCGGCGTGAACATCACACCGAAGGTCGAGACCACGACGTCGTAGCTCGCGTCGGCAAACGGCAGCGCTTCGGCGTCCGCCTCGCGGAATTGGACCGTCAGATGCTCCGCGGCCGCGCGCTCCCGCCCGCGCTTGAGCAGCGCCGGCACATAATCGGTAGATGTGACGTCACACCAGCGCCGTGCGGCGGCCAGCGTCACATTGCCGTTGCCGGCGGCGACGTCCAGCACCTTGCTGCCGGCGCGTAAGTCGAGTGCCTCACAGAGCTGCTCGCCGACGATCTGCAAGGTGGTACCGACGACGGCATAGTCGCCGGACGACCAGGCGCCATGCTGGCGCTGCTTGACGGCGGCAAGATCGGGGACGGCAGGCTGGAGTGCGGCGGCTGTCGACATGGGCAATCTCCTGGGGGTTGAAAACGCCGGGACGATAGGGCGCATGCGCATCGCTGGCCTTGAGAGCGGCATTATTTTACGCTGAGACGCCCTTGATTTCCGGACGGGAGCGAGGAGGAATCGTGACGCTTCGGTTTGAGGATTTTTCGCTCGACCCCGCGCGCCGCGAATTGCGGCGCGGGGACACGTTGATCCCGCTCGAGCCCCAGGTGTTCGATCTGCTGCTTCATCTCGTCCGCAATCGCGAGCGCGTGGTGACGCGGGACAATCTGCTCGATGCGATCTGGAACGGGCGCGTTGTCTCGGAATCGACGATGACGAGCCGGATCAACGCGGCTCGCCGCGCGGTCGGCGACAATGGCGAGGAGCAGCGGCTGATCCGAACCATCGCGCGCAAGGGCGTGCGGTTCGTCGGCGCGGTCACGGAGATTTCCTCAGACGCCGCGCCCGCTGCGGCGAGCAAGCCGGCCGCGCCGACGCCGGCCGTCTTGCCGCTGCCCGATCGTCCCGCGATCGCGGTGCTGCCCTTCAACAACATGAGCGGTGAGACCGAGCAGGATTATTTCTCCGACGGCATCAGCGAGGACATCATCACCGCGCTATCGAAATTGCGATGGTTCTTCGTGATCGCGCGCAACTCCTCCTTCATCTACAAGGGCCGTACGGTTCATCTGCGCCAGGTCGCCGAAGAGCTCGGCGTGCGCTACGTCGTCGAGGGCAGCGTTCGCAAGGACGGCGACCGCGTCCGCATCACTGCCCAGCTCAACGACGTCGCCACCGGCAGCCACCTCTGGGCCGAGCGCTACGACCGCGAGCTCGCCGACGTCTTCGCCGTCCAGGACGAGATCACCGAAGCGATCGTCGCCGCGATCGAGCCGCAGCTCTATGCGGCGGAAAGTTTTCGCGCCCAGCGCAAGCCGCCCGACAGCATGGACGCATGGGACCTCGTGATGCGCGCGCTGTCGCATTATTGGCGCGTGACGCAGCAGGATCACATCGCCGCGCGGGTCCTGCTCGAAAAGGCCATCGCGCTCGACCCGAACTACGGCAAGGCGCTCGGCCTGCTCGGCACCAGCTACATGTTCACGGCGCATATGGGCTGGATGGAGATGGCGACCGCCATCTCCGCCGCCGAGCGCGCGGCGCGGGCCGCCATCCGCGCCGACAACGAGGATGCCTGGGCCCATAATGCGCTCGGCCACGTCAACCTGTTCGCGCGGCGGTTCGAGGACTCGCTGGCCGAATTCGAGACGGCGCTCCGGCTCAATCCCAACTTCGCGCTGGCGCAGGGCTATTACGGCCTGGCGCTCAGCTATTGCGGCCGCTGGCGGGAGGCCGACGAAGCCGCGCGGCGGGCGATCCGCCTCAGCCCGCGCGATCCGTATGCGCCGGTCTATTTCGGCATCGCCGCCTATGCCCGCTATCTCGGCGGCGATTACGAGGAGGCGATCCGGCTCGCTCAGGAGTCGCTGCGCCAGCGCAGCGACTTCGTCGGCGCGCACCGGGTGCTGACGGCCGCCGCCGGCATGGCCGGGCAGACCGAGATCGCCCGCGCGGCCCTGAAGGAGCTCCGCCGCGCCCAGCCGAACGTGTCGCTGGCCTGGATCGCGGAGTTCATGCCGGTGAAGCTCGCCTCCGACCGCGAGCACTATCTCGAAGGCTTTCGCCGGGCCGGTCTGACATGAGCCGCAACGAGGCCGCTATCCCCTCGAATCAACAATGATGTTAGGGTGATACGGCTTGGGGGAGCATGAGGCGTGACGGGACCGGACGCGGCCCGTGTTTTCCCGGGGGTGAGGCTGTCAGCTCTTTGAGGCGTAACGCGCGGCATGATTCGCATTTCGACGATCTTCATCGCCATCTGCATGGTTCTGGTCGCGGCTTCGCTCGGGCTGGTGCTCTACTCGGTCGCCGGCATCAGCGGAACTGAATCCGCGATTGTGGCGCTGACGGCGCTGACCTTCCTGATCCTCTACAACGCGGTGTCGATGCGGCTGCGCGACCGCAGCGACGTCGGCGGCCAGATCGCCGACCTCTCCCGCGGCACCGCCGACCTCGCCCGCCAGGTCGCCGAGTTCGGCCGCCGGTTGGCTGCCATCGAGGGACGGATCGCCTCGTCCAATTCGACCAATTCCGACCGCATCCAGTCGGTGGTCGGCGAGATCAACGAGCTCGGCGGGCTGGTCAAGCAGCTCGCCACCACCGTGTCGGCCCATGAAGACATGCTGGCCGGCGCAGCACCGGCGCCCTCTCCGGCTGCGGCAGTGACGCGGCCGGAACTGGAGGCGCCGATCGATCTGATCGCAGCGGTCGAGGAACGCCCGGTTGCGCCGCCGCTTCCCGCAGCGCCGCAGCGCCCCATAGTGCCGTCGCGGTCCGCACCGGCGGTTCAGACCCAGGGCGCCAATCCGGCTCAAACCGCCAACGGCCGCGGCCAGACCCAGATGCTGGCGACGCTGCGCAACGCCGTCGACGAGAACCGCATCGACATCTTCCTCCAGCCGATGGTGACGCTGCCGCAGCGCAAGGTGCGGTTCTACGAGGCCGTAACGCGGGTGCGCGACGAGCGCGACCAGCTGATTGCCGCCGAGGAATTCATCAGCATCGCAGAGGCCTCCGGGCTGATCGGGCGCATCGACAACATGGTGATGCTGCGCTGTGTGCAGGTGCTGCGCCGCCTGATGGTGCGCAACAAGGATGTCGGCGTGTTCTGCAACGTCGCGGCCTCGACGCTCGGCAATTCCACCACCTTCGGGCAATGCCTCGACTTCCTCGAAGCCAACCGCGCGCTGGCGCCCTCGCTGGTGCTGGAGTTCAAGCAATCGACCTTCCGCAATCTCGGCCCGGTCGAGACCGAGAATCTCGCCGCGCTCGCCCAGCGCGGCTTCCGCTTCTCGATCGACCATGTCACGGACCTCAGGATCGAGCCGCGCGAGCTCGCCGACCGCGGCGTGCGCTTCATCAAGGTGCCGGCCAACCTGCTGCTCGATCCCAGGCAGGCTTCGACCTCGGACATCCACCCGTCCGACCTCTCCGACCTGCTCGGCCGCTTCGGCATCGACCTGATCGCCGAGCGGATCGAGGGCGAGCGCGCGGTGGTCGATCTGCTCGACTATGACGTGCGATTCGGCCAGGGATTCCTGTTCGCGCCGCCCCGGCCATTGCGGCCGGAAGGGGCTTCTGCTACCGGCGGGGCCTCGCCGAACCAGGCGCAGGACATTCAGGGATCCAATGGCTCCGCTTCCCCCAGCCCAGGCGCTGCGTCTTCCGCGCCTCCAGCCCAACGCATCACCGGCAACGCGGCGCTCGCGCGCCGCATCTGATCGGCCGCACGCATCATGACCACGCTGCATTTCGCCGAAAGCCTGCGCGAGCTCGTGGGTGGTGTGGACGTCGTGCTCAGCGACATCTGGGGCGTGGTCCATAACGGCCTGGAATCCTTCCCCGAAGCCTGCGAGGCGCTGCACACCTATCGCAGCCGTGGCGGTACGGTGATCCTGATCACCAACGCGCCGCGCCCGGCCGACTCGGTGCAGCGGCAGTTGCGCAAGCTGGGCGTCGCCGACGAGACCTATGACGCGATCGTCTCGTCGGGCGATCTGACCCGGCTCTATGTCGCCGAGCATCCCGGCAGCAAGATGTTCTGGCTCGGCCCCGAGCGCGACAACTCGATCTATCGCGGCCTCGATGCGACCACCGCACCGCTGGAAGAGGCGGACTACATCGTCTGCACCGGTCTCTATGACGACGAGACCGAGACGGCGGAAGACTATCGCGGCATGATGCTGCAGGCGCGCGAGCGCAAGCTGACGCTGGTCTGCGCCAACCCCGACATCGTGGTTGAGCGCGGCGACCGGCTGATCTATTGCGCCGGCGCGATCGCGGAGCTCTATCGCGAGCTCGGCGGCGAGGTGATCTTCTACGGCAAGCCGCACCGGCCGATCTACGAGCGCGCCATGGCGCTTGCCGGCGAACGCCAGGGCCACCAGATCGACCGCAAGAAGGTGCTGGCAATCGGCGATTCGGTTCGCACCGACCTGACCGGCGCGCGCGAATTCGGCATCGACTGCCTGTTCGTCACCCGCGGCATCCACGCCGAGGAGTTCGAGGGCCTCGACCAGCTCGACCCGAACTCGGTGATGGAATTGTTCGGCCACCCGCCGAAGGCCTTGATGCGCGAATTGAAGTGGTGATGGCAGAGCCCGCGCAGATGCCGCGGGCTTAGACCAATTGCTTAGCCCCAGTCGCCGTCATGGCGGGCTCGCCCCGGCCATCCACGATCCACGACTTCACTTGCAATCCACAAACGCCGAATACCCGGGCCAAGCCCGGGCATGACGTTCCAAATGGAAAGATTGTTGTGCGGTCAGGCGCGCGCTTACGCGCTCGCCATGTCCGGGAAGACCGCCTCGATCTTGGTCTTCAGCGTCGCCGCATTGAACGGCTTGACGATATAGTTGTTCACGCCGGCCTTCTTCGCCGCGATCACGTTCTCGGTCTTCGATTCCGCCGTGATCATGATGAAGGGCGTGGTGGCGAGGTTCGGATCCGCGCGCACTTCGCGCAGCAGGTCGTACCCCGTCATCGGCTCCATGTTCCAGTCGGAAATCACGAGCCCGTACTTCTTGCCGCGCATCTTGTTCAGCGCTGCCGAACCGTCGCTGGCATCGTCGATATTCTCGAAGCCAAGCTGCTTCAGCAGATTCCTGATGATACGGATCATGGTGCTGTAATCGTCCACCACCAGAACCGACATCGACAAATCAACCGCCATCTCGACTCCCCCAAACGCAAACCCAGGATTGCTACAATCGGACCCGTCGGGCTCCAGCCCCTCAGTTCCACGTTTCAAGGACTAGCACCAAGGCGTTAAACAGCGCGTTAATCGCAGGCGGCCCCGAAGGACTGAAATCACGTTCAATCCGGTCGCCCCCTGCCGCTTGACTTCGTCCGGCCGGTCAAGCCACGGTCCGGACCGGTCCTGCCGCTTCGAGAATTCCCCTGATGGCCCCGCATTTTACCGTTATCCGCGATACGACGCCGGATTCCGCGATATTGAAGGGCGCCGTGGTCGCCATGGGCAATTTCGACGGCGTTCATCTTGGCCATCGCGCGGTGATCGCAGCGGCCATGGAAATGGGCCGCGCGCATGGCCGCCCTGCGCTGGCGTTGACCTTCGAGCCACATCCACGGCGATTCTTCAGCCCCAACACCCCGCAATTCCGCCTGACGGACGAACCGGCCAAGCTGCGGCTGCTGGCCGGCACCGGGCTCGCCGGCGCCGTGGTCATGACCTTCGACAAGGCGCGGGCCGGCACCACCGCGCAAGATTTCATTCACCATGACCTGATCGGGCGGCTCGGCGTCAGCGGCATCGCGGTCGGCTACGACTTCCATTTCGGCAAGGGACGGGTCGGCTCCCCGGGCCTGCTCGTGAACGAGGCACCCCGGCTCGGCATCGAGGTCGACGTCCAGCCGCATGTCGATATCGACGAGCGGCCGGTGTCCTCCAGCGCGATCCGGATCGCGCTGGCCGAAGGCCAGCTCGACGAAGCCACCACCATGCTGGGGGCGCCGTGGTTCATCACCGGGGAGGTCATTCACGGCGAGAAGCGCGGCCGCGACCTCGGCTACCCCACCGCCAATATCCGCCTGGACGCCAATTGCGGACTGAAGCACGGCATCTATGCCGTGCGGGTCGGCCGCGGCGCCGAGCGCCTCGACGGGGTGGCAAGCTTCGGCCGCCGCCCGACCTTTGATAATGGCGCCCCGCTGCTGGAGATCTTCCTGTTCGACTTCAAGGGCGACCTCTACGGGCAGGCGCTCGACTGCGCCTTCGTCGGCTTCATCCGCGAGGAGCTGAAATTCGACAGTCTGGAGGCCCTGATCCGCCAGATGGACGACGATTCCGTCCGCTCCCGCGCCATGCTGGCCGCCGCCCCGGACGCGTTTCCGCGGCTCGGCGCGGTCGATTGAGGCCGAAAGCCGGCCCGCCCAGCCTTTGCGCTTCCTCCGCCCGGCTGCTATGGAGAGCCCATGTTTGCGCGGCGCATCATAGGGATTAGCGGCCCGGCTTCCGCCTGAGCCTTCGGCTCGGCGCAAGACCGGGATTTCGTCGTTTCACCCCGCGATTCCGCATCGCCATCCGTTCCCGCGCCATTTCCGAGCCAGTCAGCCTCATGTCCGAAAAGCCGCAGAAGTCCCAAAAGTCTGAAGTCAACGACTATTCGAAAACCCTGTACCTGCCGCAGACCGAATTCCCGATGCGCGCCGGCCTGCCGCAGCGCGAGCCGGAACTGCTGAAATACTGGAACGATATCGGCCTCTACGACAAGCTGCGCCAGGAAGCCCGGGGCCGCGCCAAGTTCGTGCTGCATGACGGCCCGCCCTACGCCAACGGCAACATCCATATCGGGCACGCGCTGAACAAGATCCTCAAGGACGTCGTGACCAAGAGCCAGCAGATGCTCGGCTTCGACTCCAATTACGTGCCCGGCTGGGATTGCCACGGCCTGCCGATCGAATGGAAGATCGAGGAGGAGAACTATCGCAAGAAGGGCAAGCAGAAGCCCGACTTCCGCGACTCCGCCGCGATGGTGGCGTTCCGTAAAGAGTGCCGCGCCTATGCGACGCACTGGATCAACGTGCAGCGCGAGGAATTCAAGCGGCTCGGCATCATCGGCGATTGGGATCATCCCTATGAGACCATGACCTACCCCGCCGAAGCGCAGATCGCGCGCGAGCTGATGAAGTTCGCCGCCAACGGCACGCTCTATCGCGGCTCCAAGCCGGTGATGTGGAGCGTGGTCGAGAAGACCGCGCTCGCCGAAGCCGAGGTCGAATACGAGGATTACACCTCCGATATGGTCTGGGTGAAATTCCCGGTCACCTCGCCCGCGCACGGCGCGCTCGCCAACGCCAGCGTCGTGATCTGGACCACCACGCCGTGGACGCTGCCCGGCAACCGCGCCATCTCGTTCTCGCCGAAGATCGTCTACGGCCTCTACAAGGTGACGGATGCGCCCGCGGACAATTGGGCCAAGACCGGCGATCTCCTGATCCTCGCCGATGCGCTTGCCGCCGAAGTGTTCAAGCAGGCGCGCGTCACGTCCTATGAGAAGGTGCGCGACATCCCCGGCGACACGCTGGATGCCGTCGAATGCGCCCATCCGCTGAAGGGCCTCGATGGCGGCTACGAGTTCATCGTGCCGCTGCTCGCCGGCGAGCATGTCACCGACGACACCGGTACCGGCTTCGTGCACACCGCGCCGAGCCACGGCCGCGAGGACTTCGACGTCTGGACGGCCAACACCCGCGAGCTCGATGCGCGCGGCATCTCGACCGCGATCCCCTACACCGTCGACGAGAACGGCGCCTACACCGCACAGGCCCCCGGCTTCACCGGCAAGCGCGTGCTCAACGACAAGGGCGAGAAGGGCGATGCCAACGAGGCCGTGATCAAGGCGTTGATCGAGAGCGGCAAGCTGCTCGCGCGCGGCCGCCTCAAGCACCAATATCCGCATTCGTGGCGCTCGAAGAAGCCGGTGATCTTCCGCAACACGCCGCAATGGTTCATCGCGATGGATAAGGACATCAGCGAGGACGGCCATGCCAAGAAGGGCGACACGCTGCGCGCCCGCGCGCTGCGTGCGATCTCGGTCACGCAATGGGTGCCGCCGTCGGGCGAGAACCGCATCAACGGCATGATCGCCAACCGTCCGGACTGGGTGATCTCGCGCCAGCGCGCCTGGGGCGTGCCGATCGCCGTGTTCGTGCGCGAGAAGGCCGACGGCTCGGCCGAGATCCTGCAGGACGAGATCGTCAACCAGCGCATCACCGAAGCCTTCATGGAGGAAGGTGCTGACGCCTGGTACATGGATGGCGCCCGCGAGCGCTTCCTCGGAACGCGCGCATCCGAAGACTGGAAGAAAGTCGACGACATCTGCGACGTCTGGTTCGATTCCGGCTCCACGCACGCTTTCGTGCTGGAAGATCGCCAGAACTTCCCGCAGCTCGGCAACATCGTCCGCAAGATCGACGGCGGCGACGACACCGTGATGTATCTCGAAGGCAGCGACCAGCATCGCGGCTGGTTCCATTCCTCGCTGCTGGAGAGCGCCGGCACGCGCGGCCGCGCGCCCTACGACATCGTGCTGACCCACGGCTTCACGCTCGACGAGAACGGCCGCAAGATGTCGAAGTCGCTCGGCAACACCGTCGAGCCGCAGAAGGTGATCAAGGATTCGGGCGCGGACATCCTGCGCCTGTGGGTCTGCGCCACCGACTATGCCGACGACCAGCGCATCGGCCCGGAGATCCTGAAGAACACCATCGAGACCTATCGCAAGCTGCGCAACTCGATCCGCTGGATGCTGGGAACGCTGCATCACTTCAAGCCGAGCGAGAAGGTCGCCTATGCCGACATGCCCGAGCTCGAGCGGCTGATGCTGCACGAGCTGGCCGGCCATGCCGAGACGGTTCGCAACGCCTATGCCGCGTTCGACTACAAGACCGTGGTCGCGAGCCTTGCGGCCTTCATGAACTCGGAGCTGTCGGCGTTCTACTTCGACATCCGCAAGGACACGCTGTATTGCGATCCGCCGTCCTCGGCGGCGCGCAAGGCCGCGCTGACCACGATCGACATGCTGTGCGATGCCATCCTGAAGTGGCTGGCGCCGATCCTGAGCTTCACCACCGACGAGGCGTGGCGGATGTTCCGCCCGAGCGCAGAGCCGTCGGTGCATCTGACCTTGTTCCCCGAAGGTATCGAAAAGCTCCGCGACGACGGGCTCGCCGCGAAGTGGGAAACGATCCGCAACGTCCGCCGCGTCGTCACCGGCGCGCTGGAGCTCGAGCGTGCCGCCAAGAACATCGGTTCGTCGCTGGAAGCTTCGCCGGTGATCTATGTCGCCGACCGCGACATGCTGATGGTGCTGTTCGACACCGATCTGGCCGAAGTCTGCATCACCTCGAACTACGAGGTGCGTGAGGGCGAGGCGCCGGCCAATGCATTCCGTCTCGACGCTGTGCCGGGTGTCGCGGTCGTGGTCGAGAAGGCGGTCGGCACCAAATGCGCCCGTTCCTGGAAGATCTCGCCGACGGTCGGCGAGGACGCCGAATATCCCGACGTCACCCCGCGCGACGCCCAGGCGCTGCGCGAATGGAAGGCGTTGGGCGTGAGCGTCTGATCCCGGCCATGACCCCGCTGCGCGCCGGCATCCTTGCGGCCCTGGTCACCCTGGTGGCCGACCAGGCCTCGAAACTCTGGCTGCTGAACGTGTTCGACCTCGCCCGCCGCGGCAAGGTCGAGGTGACGCCGTTCTTCGACCTCTGGCTGGCCTGGAACGTCGGCATCAGCTTCGGCTGGCTCCAGAACGACGGCCAGGCGGCCCAGCTCGCGCTGATGGCGGTCAAGGCCATCGCGGTGGTGGCGCTGGCGGTCTGGATGGTCCGGTCGCACACCCGCCTCGCGACGGTCGCGCTGGGGCTGATCATCGGCGGCGCCATCGGCAACGGCATCGACCGCCTGGTCCATGGCGCGGTGGTCGATTTCGCCCTGTTTCACATCGAAATCGGCGGAACGACCTATAATTGGTACGTTTTCAACCTCGCGGACGTGGCCATCGTTGCTGGGGTGGCGGCCCTATTGTATGATTCCTTCCTGGGGGTACCCGCCGCAAAAGCGCCCTGATCCCGGCCGATACGGGCTGGCAGGCGGAACCTTGCTTTTTTTGCGAGGATTGGCCGCGTGCGAGCGGTCGGCAATGAGCAGCAATCTGCCACAATATGAGACAGGTACAGCAATGCGCAGCTCGAAGACCAGCGGATCGACGGTTCGAGACCCCCAATCGGGTTTCTGGCGGGCGTTGAAATTGTCCGCTGTCGCGCTCGGCATCGGCCTCGTCATGACGGCCGGCCCGGTCCGCGCCGGTGACGGCGACGACGACGAAGATGACGGGATGACCTTCGAAGAGAAGATCATCGACAATCTGATGTCCGGCATCGGCGCCAAGAGCATGGAAAAGCCCGGCATCGAATACCGCGAGCGCTCGCCGCTGGTCGTGCCGCCCAAGCTCGACCTGCCGCCTCCCGCGACCCAGGCCAAGAATGCGCCGAACTGGCCCAAGGACCCCGAGGAGAAGCGCCGCAAGGAAGCCATCGCGGCGCGCAAGAAGGCGACCAAGCAGACCGAGAGCTGGCAGGCGGGCCGGGCGCTGACGCCGGCCGAGATGAAAGTTGGCCAGACGGCTGCGCCTGAGCGGACGAGCAACGATCCGATCCAGCCCGGCACCAACGGCAATCCATCCCTCAGCCCCGCCGAGCTCGGTTTCTCCGGCGGCCTCTGGGGCATGTTGAAGGGCGGCAAGGGCGAGACCAAGCAATTCACGAGCGAGCCGCCGCGCCAGTCGCTGGTCGAGCCGCCGCCGGGCTACCAGACGCCGTCGCCGAGCTATGCTTATGGCGCCGGAGAGGACAAGTCGCGGCGGACCTATTTCGACATCATGTCGGGCAAGGACAAGGAACAATAACGTTCCTGTCCACTGCGACATCCTGACAGAGGCCAATCTGGCGCCGGCGGCCGATGCCCGCCGGTCGCGGCCGATAAATTGCTTATCAGTAACTTGCCTACGCGTTGAGTTCTCTGCTTCGTGACGCGAAGCCTCAGCCGCGCGGTGTAGCATGCCGTGCCCTCCGAGCCGGACATCCGGGCTCGGCCTTTCATAAGGATGACGATGTCCTCTTACCGATCGGCGGCCTGCCTCCTGGCCGCACTGCTTTCGACGAGCGTCCTCTCCGCAGGCGCCGCCCTCGCCCAGACCACGGTGACATCGGCGCCGCCCGCCAGCTTCACGCTTGGCAACGGCATGCAGGTCGTGGTGATCCCGGATCACCGCACGCCCGTCGTCACCGAAATGATCTGGTACAAGGTCGGCTCGGCCGACGAGACACCGGGCAAATCGGGGCTCGCGCACTTCCTCGAGCACCTGATGTTCAAGGGCACCTCGAAGCATCCGGTCGGCGAATTCTCCCAGACAGTGCTCCGCGTCGGCGGCAACGAGAACGCCTCGACCTCGGTCGACTACACCAACTACTACCAGCGCGTGCCGAAAGAGCAGCTGCCGACCATGATGGAATTCGAGGCCGATCGCATGACCGGCCTGATCCTCAAGGACGAGAACGTGCTGCCCGAGCGCGACGTGGTGCTCGAAGAATACAACATGCGCGTCGCCAACAATCCGGACGCGCGGCTCAACGAGCAGATCATGGCCGCGCTCTATCTCAACCATCCCTACGGCCGGCCGGTGATCGGCTGGCACCAGGAGATCGAGAAGCTCGACCGCGAGGACGCGCTCGCCTTCTACCGCCGCTTCTACGCGCCGAACAACGCGATCCTGGTGATCGCCGGCGACGTCGAGGCCGCCGACATACGCCCGCTGGTGGAGCGCAATTTCGGCGCGATCCCGGCCCAGCCCGCGATCCCGGCAGCCCGCATCCGTCCGCAGGAGCCGGAGCCGGCCGCACCGCGCACCGTCACGCTGGCCGACCCGCGCGTCGAGCAGCCGGGCCTGCGCCGCTATTATCTCGTGCCCTCCGCCACGACGGCCGCGGCCGGTGAAAGCGCAGCCCTCGACGTGCTGGCGCAGCTGATGGGCAGCGGCAGCAACTCCTATCTCTACCGCGCCCTCGTCGTCGACAAGCCGCTCGCGGTCTCCGCCAGCGCCAGCTATTCGAGCATCTCGCTCGACCCGACCCAGTTCGCGGTCTCGGCCTCGCCGAAGCCGGGCGTCAGCTTCACCGAGGTCGAGCAGGTGATCGACGGCGTCATCGCCGACATCGCGCAGAACCCGATCCGTGCCGAGGATCTGGAGCGCGTGAAGACCCAGCTCATCGCCGAAGCGATCTACGCCCAGGACAACCAGGCGGTGCTGGCGCGCTGGTATGGCGGCGCGCTGACCACGGGCCTGTCGATCGAGGACATCCGAAGCTGGCCCGACCGCATCCGCGCGGTCACCGCCGAGCAGGTCCGCGCCGTCGCGCAGAAATGGCTCGAAAAGAAGCGCTCGGTGACGGGCTATCTGATCAAGGACACCAGTGCCGCCAAGCGCGAGGAGAAGCGTTCGTGACCTATCCTTTCCTTCGACGCATTGCCTTCTCGCTCGCCACCGGCGCCGCGCTTGCGCTCGCGACGGTCTCGCCGTCGCAGGCCGCGGCAAAGATCCAGCGCCTGGTATCCCCCGGCGGCATCGAGGCCTGGTTCGTGCAGGATGCGACCGTGCCGCTGATCGCCATGGAATATTCCTTTGCCGGCGGCTCGGCGCAGGACCCCAAGGACAAGTCGGGCGTCGCCAATCTCGTCGGCGACCTGCTCGACGAGGGCTCCGGCGACATGGACTCCAAGACCTTCCACGAGCGGCTCGACCGCCGCGCCATCGAGCTGTCCTTCAGTGCCACCCGCGACACCTTCCGCGGCAGCCTGCGCATGCTGCGCGACAACAAGGAGGAGGCCTTCGACCTGCTCCGGAGCGCGCTGACTTCGCCGCATTTCGACACCGCCGACGTTGAGCGCATCCGCTCGCAGGTGATCTCCGGCCTGCGCCGCGAGACCACCAATCCGTCGTCGCTGGCGAGCCGCAAGTTCCTCGAGGTCGCGTTCGGCGATCATCCCTACGGGCGGCAGACCAACGGCAATCTCGACAGCGTACCGACCGTCACGGTCGCCGACATGAAGGACTATGTCGGCCGCGTGCTCGCCAAGGACGGGCTGAAGATCGCGGTGGTCGGTGACGTCGATCCGGACACCCTCGGCAAGCTGCTCGACCACACCTTCGGCAGCCTGCCCGCAAAGGCCAATCTGACGCCGGTGCCTGACATCGAGGCTGCAAAGCCGCCGCAGCGCGCCTTCGTGCCGCTCGACGTGCCGCAGACCGTCATCACCTTCGGCGGTCCGGGCGTGAAGCGGAACGATCCCACCTTCATGGCAGCCTATGTCGTCAACCACATCCTGGGCGGCGGCGGATTGTCCTCCCGGCTCTATCGCGAGGTCCGCGAGAAGCGCGGGCTCGCCTATTCGGTGTTCGAATCCCTGCTCTGGATGGAGCATTCGGCGATCTTCATCGGCAATACCGGCACCCGCGCCGACCGTGCCGGCGACACCATCGACGCCATCGACAAGGAGGTCCGCCGCATCGCCGAGGAGGGCCCGACGCAGAAGGAGCTCGACGAGGCCAAGTCCTACCTCAAGGGCTCGCAGATGCTGGCGCTGGATACATCCTCGAAGCTCGCGCAGGCGCTGCTGCAATACCAGCAGGACAAGCTGCCGATCGACTATATCGAGAAGCGCAACGCCATCGTCGATGCCGTGACCATCGACGACGCCAGGGCCGCCGCGAAGCGCCTCTGGGGCCAGGGTCTCCTGACCGTCGTCGTCGGCCGCGCCCCGCAGGCCGCCGCACAGCCGGCCGCGGCTCCGGCGACGAAGTCGAACTGATCTCTACTGACGTTTGCTGAAATGGCCGGGCTCGCCCCGGCCATTTTCGTTTCCGCCATGCACCATTGCCGAACATGGATGTTCCGCGATATGTCCTGATATCACCAATGGTGCCATCATGCTGCGGATATCCCGCGATCTCGTCATCGACGAGGACGACATCGAGATCGGCTTTGTCCGCGCCTCCGGCCCGGGCGGGCAGAACGTCAACAAGGTCTCGACCTCGGCCCAGTTGCGCTTCGACACGCGCAAGCTGACCATCCCGGAGGACGCAGCGATCCGGCTCGCCCGCATCGCCGGCCAGCGCATGACCAAGGACGGCGTGATCGTGATCCACGCCCAGCGCTTCCGCACCCAGGAGCGTAATCGCCAGGATGCCATCGACCGGCTCGTCGATATCCTGACCGATGCGATGGTCCGGCCGACGCCGCGCCGCGCGACGCGGCCGACCTACGCCTCCAAGCAGCGCCGGCTCGACGGCAAGAAGCGCCGCGGCGACGTCAAGGCCGGGCGCGGCGGCCGCTTCGACGACTAGCGGCGCAGCAAGAACTCCGGCCACGGGGGCGACCGGAGTTCTGTCGTGTCATCTGGTGAGGCTAGTAGCGTTTGCCCGTGGCTGCGCCGCCCGTCGCGGTGTCGTCCGCCGTTCCCTTATGCGCGGCACTGCCCGTGGTCCCGACCGTACCGCGGGTGCCCTTGGTGGACTTCATGCCGGTCTTCTCGCCCGCCGCGCCCGGCTGCGCATTCATCTCCTCATCGCCACTGCCCATCGTGCCGCCTTGCATGGGCTTGCTTTGCACGGTGCCGCCTGGCTTGGCGGTGGGCGGCGCGCCTTGCGCGAGAACGGGCGTCGCAATGAGAGCCGACAGAGCGCATGCGATCATCGAGGTCTTCACCAACTTCATCCATTTCTCCTGGATTTTTTCGCGATGAATGGCACGGCGGCTCGCTGCGCCGCTCGTCTGCACCGGACCATTGCATCGCGTAGACATTTCAAGCGGCGCGACCGTCATGCAATGCGCATGGTGTGGTGAACGTTTAGGGATTTGACGGCGGTTTCGCGGAATTGTGCTCCGCATATAAGGCGGCGCTTCGCATCCGACGAACATCTCCGCGCGCGACGAAATAGCCCGCTACTACCACCGCATCTTTGCCGACGCCTAGTCTTTGCGCAATTTGATGTGGATGGGCGGATTCTTGGCGATGCGCGCGATCGTGCTGGGATTGTGCACCGCGATGGTGCTGGTGGTGCGAGTTGCCGATGCGCAAATGCCTTTGCCGGCCGCAAAGCCGCCGGATGGCACGACCCTGTTCAAGCAGCAATGCGCGGTGTGCCACACGTTGAGCCTGTCGGAACCGATGCGCCAAGGGCCGCCGTTGGTGAAGATCGTCGGCCGCTCCGCCGGCAAGGTCGACGGCTTCAAATATTCGGAGGCGCTGTCGAAGGCGGACTTCGCCTGGGACGAGACCAGGTTAGATGCCTGGCTGACCAATCCGCAAGCCGTCATTCCCGGCGTGACCATGGTCTACCGGCAGGCCAAGCCGGAGACGCGCGCTGCCATCATCGCCTATTTGAAGGAGCAGAACTGAATGGCAAAGCCCGTTCATTCCATGATCCGCGTGCTCGACGAGGCTCGTGCACTCGACTTCTACAAGCGCGCCTTCGGTCTCGAAGTCGCCGACCACCTGAAATTCGCGGACTTTGCCCTGATCTATCTGCGTCATCCCTCCTCACCTTTCGAGGTCGAACTGACGGTGAATTTCGATCGCAAGGAGCCGTACGCGCTCGGCGACGGCTACGGCCATCTCGCCGTGGTGGTCGAGGATCTCGATGCCGAGCACGCCCGCTTCGAGCGCGAGAAGCTCGCCCCTGGGCCGCTGCGTGACTTCAAGCATGACGGAAAAACGTTGGCGCGCTTCTTCTTCGTCAGCGATCCCGACGGCTACAAGATCGAGGTGATCCAGCGGGGCGGACGTTTCGGCTGATCAATCACAAAGATCCAAATCATAAAAATCCAAGGAGGAATGCCATGAGAGAAATCGATCGTCGAAGCAAGCACAGCCGCCGCGTCTTTCTCAAGGGCGCGGCGACCGCCGTGCCGGTCGTCGCCGTCGCGACCAGCGTCGCCGTCAGCGTCGAGGATGCCTGGGCCGAGGATGCCAGCACACTGTCACCGGCGACGATGAAGACGCTGCTGAAGGTCGCGCGCGACATCTATCCGCACGACGTCCTCGGCGACAGTTACTACATCGTCGCGATCAAGCCCTGGGACGGCAAAGCGGCCAAGGACCCGGCCGTCAAGTCGCTGATCAGCGACGGCATCACGCGGCTCGACCAGAACGCGCGCGATCGCCACAAGGTTGGCTACGCCGAAGTGCCATGGGAAGCCGACCGCGTCGTGCTGCTAAAGGAGATAGAGCAGAGCGACTTCTTTCAAAAGGTGCGCGGCGACCTCGTCGTCTCGCTCTACAACCAGAAAGAGGTCTGGCCGCGGTTCGGCTACGAGGGCTCCTCCGCCGAGCACGGCGGCTACATCAACCGCGGCTTCGCCGACATCGACTGGCTGCCGAAGGCCTAAGTCGCACCCAGGTTCAGGAGAACGCATATGGCAAAATTCGATCTGAACGATTCTGGCGTTGTGGTGATCGTCGGCTCCGGTGCCGGCGGCGGAACGCTGGGCAACGAGCTCGCGCAGAAGGGCGTCAAGGTGGTGATCCTTGAAGCCGGCCCCCGCATCGAGAACCAGGACTTCGTCAATGACGAGTGGGAGAGTTTTTCGCAGCTCGCCTGGACCGACGCGCGCACCACGTCGGGCACATGGCGCGTCGCCAAGGATTTTTCGGGCCTGCCCGCCTGGATCGTCAAGGCGGTCGGCGGCTCGACGACACATTGGGCCGGCGCGTCACTGCGCTTCGACGAGCACGAGTTCAAGGTGAAGAGCACCTACGGCAACATTCCCGGCGCGAACCTGCTGGACTGGCCGGTGACGCTTGCGGAGATGGAGCCGTGGTACGCCAAGGCAGAGAACAAGATGGGCGTGACCCGCACCAACGGCATTCCCGGTCTTCCCGGCAACAATAATTTCAAGGTGCTGGAAGCCGGCGCGAAGAAGCTCGGCTACAAGACCGTGCACACCGGCAACATGGCGATCAACAGCCAGCCACGCGACGGACGCGGCTCCTGCCAGCAGATCGGCTTCTGCTTCCAGGGCTGCAAGTCCGGTGCGAAATGGTCGACGCTCTACACCGAGATCCCCAAGGGTGAAGCGACCGGCAATCTCGAAGTCCGGCCCGGCAGCATGGTGGTCAAGGTCGAGCATGATGCCGGCGGCAAGGTGACCGGCGTCGTCTACGCCGACGAGACCGGCGCGATGCAGCGCCAGAAGGCCCGCATCGTCGCGGTCGCCGGCAACTCCATCGAAAGCCCGCGGCTGCTGCTCAACAGCGCCTCGAGCATGTTCCCCGACGGGCTCGGCAATTCATCGGGTCAGGTCGGCCGCAACTACATGCGGCACATGACCGGCAGCGTCTATGCCGTGTTCGAGAAATCGGTGCACATGTATCGCGGCACCACCATGGCCGGCATCATCCGGGATGAGTCGGTCAACAATCCGAAGCGCGGCTTCGTCGGCGGCTACGAAATGGAGACGCTGTCGATCGGCCTGCCCTTCATGGCGGCGTTCCTCAATCCCGGCGCCTGGGGCCGTCCATTCACTGCGGCGCTCGACGGCTATCCGCGCATGGCCGGCATGTGGCTGGTCGGCGAGGACATGCCGCAGGAGACCAACCGCATCACGCTCGACCCGGTCGTGAAGGACAAGCATGGGCAAGCGGTCGCAAGCGTGCATTTCGACGATCATCCCAACGACGTCGCGATGCGGGCCCACGCCTACAAGCAGGGCGCCGCGGTCTACGACGCCGTCGGCGCCACCGTGACCTATCCGACCCCGCCCTATCCGAGCACGCACAATCTCGGCACCAACCGGATGAGCGAGAAGCCGCGGGATGGCGTGGTCAACAAGTTCGGCCAGAGCCACGACGTCAAGAACCTGTTCGTCTCCGACGGCAGCCAGTTCACCAGCGGCGCGGCCTGCAACCCTACGCTGACCATCGTCGCACTCGCGATCCGGCAGGCGGATTACATCGCGGGTGCGATGCAGAAGAAGGAGATTTGAGGCCTGCTCTCTCCCCGTCATTGCGAGCGGAGCGACTTGTCCGCCGAAGCCTTTGGCGAAGGCGGAAGCAATCCAGAAATGTCTCTGCGGAAAGACCCTGGATTGCTTCGTCGCAAGAGCTCCTCGCAATGACGATGTGGAGGCGGTCCCGTAGCCTCCAAGGAGCCTCGTAGCCCGGATGGAGCGAAGCGTAATCCGGGGCCGCTATCGCTTGTGGCCCGAGTCCCGGATTGCGCTGCGCTGCATCCGGGCTACGCACTTTTGTTGGGACGGCTATTCCGCCGCATCGAGAATCGGCGCCAGCGTCGCCTTGAACTCCGGCACAGCCACCATGCTCCTCGAGCGATAGATCAGACACGAGCAGCGCAGCAGCGAGGCGAAATTGTTGACCTCGCCGTGATGGTCGAGCACCTCGGTGTAGAGCGTGGTCAGGAACTTGCCGAGGCTCATGCTCTCCCTGGCCGCCATCTCCTCCAGCGTGTCCCAGAACGCCATCTCGAGCCGGATCGAGGTACAGTGCCCGCCGATCCTTAAAGAGCGGGTCTGGGATTCATAGTCACGTTGGGGCTGGTGCGCGAAGAGATGGCACATGGCGTCCTCCCGTCCTGTTGCCATTTTTTCACGATGCTACACTTCTGTCCGGCCCCCCACAATCAGGACGACGGCTCCATCCGGCCTCTGCGATTTTCTCGAACGTCCAATATCTTCAATGTGATAGGCAGCCCTCTTCCCCAGGCCGCCACGTCGCTGTTGCCCAACACATGCATTTGACGCAACACGGCCTAGAATAGCGCTACCAGCGAATCCAGATCGAAGGCCTCATGCCCGTCCGCCAATTGCCAGAACAGGTCGTCAACCGCATCGCCGCCGGCGAGGTGGTCGAGCGTCCGGCGAGCGTGGTCAAGGAACTCGTCGAGAACGCCATCGATGCCGGCGCGAGCCGGATCGACGTCTTCACCGACGGCGGCGGCCGGCGGCGGATCGGCATCACCGACGACGGCAGCGGCATGACCGCAAAAGACCTCGCGCTTGCGGTCGAACGCCATGCGACGTCAAAACTCGACGACGAGGATCTGCTCCAGATCCGCACCCTCGGGTTCCGCGGCGAGGCGCTGCCCTCGATCGGCTCGGTCGCGCGCCTGTCCATTACCACCCGGCACGCGAGCGAGCCGCACGCCTGGGCGCTCAATGTCGAGGGCGGCGAGAAGTCCGAGATCATGCCGGCGGCGCTGGCCCACGGCACCCGCGTCGAGGTCAACGATCTCTTCTACGCGACGCCGGCGCGACTGAAATTTCTGAAGACCGACCGTACCGAGGCGGAAGCGATCCGCGAGGTGGTGCGCCGCCTCGCCATGGCGCGGCCCGACGTCGCCTTCACGCTCGCCGGCGAGGAGCGCGCACCGGTGACCTGGGCCGCCGCGCTGCCCGGCGCGGCCGGCCGCCTGACCCGGCTCGGCGATATCCTGGGCGCGGAGTTCCGCAGCCATGCTTTCGAGGTCCATGCCGAGCGCGAGGGCGTCGTTGTCTCCGGCTATGCCGCGGCCCCCGCGCTGACCAAGGCCAACGCGCTCGGGCAATATCTCTTCGTCAACGGCCGTCCGGTCCGCGACAAGCTGATCCTCGGCGCGGTGCGCGGCGCCTATGCCGACTATCTGCCGCGCGACCGTCATCCGGTGCTGGCGCTGTTTGTCACGCTCGATCCGCGCGAGGTCGACGCCAACGTGCATCCGGCCAAGACCGAGGTACGCTTCCGCAATGCCGGCCTCGTCCGCGCGCTGATCGTGCACGGATTGAAGGAGGGCCTCGCGCGCGAGGGCCGCCGCACTGCCGCCAACAGCGGCGAGAGCGCATTGTCGTCGTTCCGGCCGGCCTTCACGCCGCCGCGTCCGGCAAGCTGGGACTGGCGGGCCTCGCCGTCGGCTCCGGTCGCGCCGATGCCGTCATTCGAAGGCTCGGCCGCGCCCGCTTTCGCCGAGCGCGCGCAGGCGGCCTTCGACGTCGGCGCGCCCAGCGCGGACATCAGGTTCGAAACGCAGCCGGTCGCCGACCTCGTCGACCGCCCGCTCGGCGCGGCGCGCACGCAGATCCACGAGACCTATATCGTCTCGCAGACCCGTGACGGCCTGATCATCGTCGACCAGCACGCCGCGCATGAGCGCATCGTCTATGAGCGGCTGAAGGCGTCACTCGCCGAGAACGGCGTGCAGCGGCAGATCCTCCTGATCCCGGAGATCGTCGAGATGGACGAGGCGACGGTGGAGCGCCTGCTGGAGCGCAGCGAGGAACTGGCCTCGTTTGGTCTCGCCATCGAATCCTTCGGCCCCGGCGCGGTCGCGGTGCGCGAAACGCCATCGCTGCTCGGCAAGACAAATGCGGGCGGGCTCTTGCGCGATCTCTCCGAGCACATGGCCGAATGGGACGAGGCGCTGCCGCTGGAGCGCCGCCTGATGCATGTCGCCGCCACCATGGCCTGCCACGGCTCGGTGCGCGCCGGCCGCAGGCTGCGGCCGGAGGAGATGAACGCCCTGCTCCGCGAGATGGAGGAGACGCCGAACTCCGGCCAGTGCAATCACGGCCGGCCGACCTATGTCGAGCTGAAGCTGAGCGACGTGGAGAAGCTGTTCGGGCGGAGGTGAGTTCGTAGGGCGGGTTAGCGAAGCGTAACCCGCCGCTTTTGCGTCCGCGGAACGAGCCGATGGCGGATTACGCTTCGCTAATCCGCCCTACGGAGCCGTGCTCTTCAAAAACACGAACTCCGTGTCGTCATAAGCCCGCCGCTCCAGCTCTTCGTATCCTTCCGGCGTCACGAACTGCGCGGCCTTCGCCTCTTCCACCACCAGCAGCGCGCCCGGCGTCAGCCAGCCGCCATCGCGCAAGGACGCCAGCGCCTTTTCCGCAAAGCCCTTGCCGTAGGGCGGATCGAGGAACACCAGCGAGAACGGCTCGACCGGATGCGCGGGGCCGAGGTCGGTCGCATCGCGGCGATAGACCTTTGTGACGCCGCCGAGGCCGAGCGACTCCACATTGTTGCGAAGCAGCGCCCGCGCTTCCGCGCCGTTGTCGACGAACAGCACGAATTTCGCGCCGCGCGACGATGCCTCGATGCCGAGCGCGCCGGTGCCGGCGAAGAGATCGAGCACGCGCTCATCCTCGATCGGATCATCGTAAGCGTGCACGAGGATGTTGAACACGGACTCGCGCAGACGGTCCGCCGTGGGGCGGATGTCGCGCGAGGACGGTGAGGCGAGATTGCGCCCCTTCAACCTGCCGCCGACGACGCGCAAGCTAGTCCTCCCGCGGCGTCAGATCGCGCTTGCCGTGATAGCCGCGCTTGGGACGGCGCGGCGGGCCATAGCCGCTCGCCTCCATCTCGTTGCGCTCGCGCGCCTCCTCGCTGCCGGTACGCTGCACCAGCACGCGGCGGCCCTTGCGGTCGTTGATCACCCCACGCTTGCTGGCGGGCTTCTTTTCGCTCGGCGCGTCGTCGACGCGCGAAGCCTTCGAGGGCACGTCGAACTCGGCGCCCGACTTCTCGATCACCTTGTCGCCGAGCTGTTCGCGCAGCACGCGCGAGCGGATCTCGTCGACCTGGCCTTCGGGAATCTCGCCGAGCTGGAACGGACCGTAGGAGACGCGGATCAGCCGGTTCACCTCGAGCCCGAGATGGGCGCAGACGTTGCGCACCTCGCGGTTCTTGCCCTCGCGGATCGCGAACACCAGCCAGACATTGGCGCCCTGGTCGCGCTCCAGCGACGCCTCGATCGGACCGTATTTGACGCCCTCGATCTCGATGCCGTTCTTGAGCTCGTCGAGTTGCGCCTGGGTGACCTCGCCATGGGCGCGGACGCGGTAGCGGCGCAGCCAGCCGGTGTCGGGCAGTTCGAGCGTGCGCGCAAGGCCGCCGTCATTGGTGAGCAGCAACAGGCCTTCGGTGTTGAAGTCGAGCCGGCCAACCGAGATCAGGCGCGGCAGGCCTTCGGGCAGATTGTCGAACACGGTCGGACGACCCTCGGGGTCGTCATGCGTCGTCATCAGCCCGCGCGGTTTGTGGTAGAGGAACAGCCGCGTGCGCTCGCGCTCCGGCAACGGCTTGCCGTCGACCAGGACGACGTCGTTCTTGGTGATGTCGAGCGCCGGCGAGTTGATGACGCGGCCGTTGACGGTGACGCGGCCCTCCGTGACCATCTCCTCGGCGTCGCGGCGCGAGGCCAGCCCCGCGCGCGCCAGCGCCTTGGCGATGCGCTCGCCGGTCTTCTTCGGCTTCGGAGCCTCGTCGCGGCGCGGCCGGCCCTCGAAATCCCGATCGCGGTCACGATAGGCGCCGCGGCCGCCAAAGGCGGGGCGCTTCTCGAAGATCCTGCTCTCGTCCTCGTTGTCGCGGCGCGGGCGGTCGCCGAAGCGACCTTCGCTGCGCGGATGCTCGTGCCAGTCCGAGCGCCCTTCAGAGCGCTCGCGCGGACGATCGAATTTCGGGCGGTCACGGAACGGACGATCGCCGGACGCACGGTCGTCGCGCGAGCGCGAGAAGCGCGGACGATCCTCACCGCGGCCGCCGTCGCGACGATCGTCGCGCTTTTGCCAGGGCTTGTCCTCGCCGCGATCGCGACCACCAAAATCCTTGCGCGGCCCGCGATCCGGTGCGCCACGCGAAAATTTCCGGTCCTCGAATTTGCGTTCGGGGCGCTCGCCGCGGGGCGCGCGATCACCGCGATCGAAATTCGGGCGGTCTCCGCGCGGCTTGAAGCTGCGTTCGCCACGATCCTCGCGCGGCCCACGGTCACCACCACGCGAAAACTTCCGCTCGCCGTCGAACTTGCGTTCCGGACGATCGCCGCGCGGCGCATAGGGCCGCTTGTCGCCGAACTTCCGCTCGCCGGAGCGGCCGGCCGGACGGGAATCGTCGCGATCCCGGCTGCGCGGCGGACGGTCGTCGCGGCCATAGGAGGGGCGCTCACCGCGCGGCTTGAACGGCCGCTTCTCGCCGTCGCGCGATCCGCGATCGGAGAACGGCCGGTCGCCACGCGGCTTGAAGCTGCGCTCGCCGCGGCTCTCGCCGCCACGCTCGTCGCGCTTGAAGCGGGGACGGTCGGAAAAATCGCGGCGCGGGGCATCGCCCTCCTCGCGGCGGCGGAACGGGCGGCTATCGCGGTCGCCGCGGGGCGGGCGGCTGTCGCGGTCGCCTTTGCCTTCAAAACCGCGCTTGGCGAATTTCTTGTCGGGACCGCGCGGCTTGCCGGAGCGGCCGCCCTTCGATGGTCCCTTGGGGGGGCCTCGCCGGCCGCGGGAATCGTTGTCTTTGTCGCTGTCGCGAGGCATGAATAATCTCACTTAAGGGGGCGGCGCGGGAGCTATGCGCGCGCTCGTTCCGAGCCGCATGCTCAGGCAAAACCGGGTATTCACTCTTGCTGAAGGCGGAGCTACTAGCAGGTTTCTTCGGATGATACGAGGCTTGAAAGCCCCCTCTTTCATGGATTTGGCGCTTCTGACGGCCGAAAATGCCGGAAAGGCGGGCGAAGTTCCGATCGGATGCGTGGTGGTCCGGGATTACGAGGTCATCGCCACCGCCGGTAACCGGACGCTGACGGACCACGACCCCACCGCCCATGCCGAGATCGTCGCCCTGCGCGAGGCCGCCAGGAAGATCGGCAGCGAGCGTTTGGTCGACTGCGACCTCTACGTGACGCTGGAGCCCTGCACCATGTGTGCGGGCGCGATCTCCTTTGCAAGGGTCCGCCGGCTCTATTACGGCGCGGCCGATCCCAAGGGCGGCGCGGTCGAGTCCGGCGTGCGGTTCTTTGCCTCGCCGACCTGCCACCACGCGCCGGATGTCTATTCCGGCGTCGGCGAGAGCGAGGCCGCGCGGCTGCTGCGGGAGTTCTTCCGGGAGCGGCGCTGATTGCTCCACACTCCGCTGTCATGCCCCGGCTTGACCGGGGCATCCAGTACGCCGCGGCCTCTCAGCTCAATCACTGCCGTCTCTGGAATACTGGATCGCCCGGTCAAGCCGGGCGATGACGGTCGAATGTTTGGCGTGCAGCAGGGCGCTAAGGCGCCAGGAAAAACTCACGCAGCGCCTTCGCGGTCACGTCCGGGTTCTCCTCCGTGAGGAAGTGCCCGGAATCCACCGGCATGCCGTCGACATTGGTCGCCCATTGCTTCCACGTATCGAGCGGCGTTGCGGCGGCCTGGGCGATGCCGGCATTGCCCCACAATGCCAGCATCGGCACCGTGATCTTCTTGCCGGCTTCGAAATCGGCCTTGTCGAGATCGTAGTCGAAATAGGCGCCGGCGCGGTAGTCCTCGCACATCGCATGCACGCGGGCGGGATCGCGGAACGGGGCGATGTAGTGCTCGAGCGCGCGCTTATCGATCGCGTCCAGCGTCTTCGACTTGGTCTGGCTCGCCATCTTGAAGCGCAGGAAGAACTCGCCATTGCTCGAGATCAGCGTCTCGGGCAGCGGCGCGGGCTGGGCGAGGAAGGTCCAGTGATAGATCTTCAGCGCATAGGCGCGGTTCATCCGCTCCCAGTAATTATAGGTCGGCAGGATATCGAGCACGGCGAGCTTCGACAGCCGGCCGGGATGGTCGAGCGCGAGGCGATACGACACGCGGCCGCCGCGGTCGTGGCCGGCGAGCGCGAAGTGGACGTGGCCGAGCTGCTCCATCGCCTCGACCATGGCCTTCGCCATCGCGCGCTTGCTGTAGGGGGTGTGCTGCGCATCGCTCTCGGGCATGTCGGACCAGCCATAGCCCGGCAGGTCGGCGATGATCAGCGTGAACTTGTCGGCCAATTGCGGCGCCACGCGGTGCCACATCACGTTGGTCTCGGAGAAGCCGTGCAGCAGCAGCAGCGGCGGCCCGCTGCCGCCGACGCGGGCGAAGATGCGGCCGAGGGAGGTGTTGATCCATTCGGAGGCGAAGCCGGGGTAGAGGTCGGCGAGATCGGACATCTTCTGCATCCTTATCTGGTCAGTCGCGAAGGGCCCTCAACAAAAAAGTCGAAAAACAACCCCATGCACAGTAGCTAAGTTCAAGCCCCGCCTGCACATTTTTGGAGTGCCGACGGGCGCCGCCAGCAATTGCGCGCCGACCGGCAAACACCCTGTCAGCCCCTCGCCTTCTCCGCTTCCACCGCCTGCCAGCCGATGTCGCGGCGACAGAAGCCCTCCGGCCAGTTGATGCGGTCGACGGCCTGGTAGGCGCGCGCCTGCGCCTCCGTCACGGTCTTGCCGAGCGCGCAGACGTTGAGCACGCGGCCGCCATTGGCGAGGATCGCGCCGTCCTTCGCGACCGTTCCGGCATGGAAAATCTCGACGGTATCCACCTTGGCGGCATCATCGAGCCCTTCGATGCGCGTGCCTTTCTGGTAGTCGCCGGGATAGCCCTTCGCCGCCATCACCACGGTGAGCGCGGATTCCGGATGCCAGCGCAGATCGAAATTCTTGAGCTGCCCGTCGCAGGCGGCGAGGAAGGCCGGCACGATGTCCGACATCATGCGCAGCATCAGCACCTGGCACTCGGGATCGCCGAAGCGGACGTTGAACTCGAACAGCTTTGGGCCCTGCGTCGTCAGCATGATGCCGGCGTAGAGGATGCCGCGGAACGGCGTGCCGCGCTGCTTCATGCCGGCGACCGTCGGCAGGATGATCTTGGCCATGATCGCGTCGTGGATCGCCGGCGTCACCAGCGGCGTCGGCGAATAGGCACCCATGCCGCCGGTGTTCGGGCCGACGTCGTGATCGAACACGCGCTTGTGGTCCTGCGCGGAGGCCAGCGGGATCGCGGTCTCGCCGTCGCACAGCGCAAAGAAGCTGATCTCGCGGCCCGGCAGAAACTCCTCGATGACGACTTCGGCGCCGGCCTCGCCAAAGGCGCCCTCGAACATCATGGCGATGGCGTCCTCGGCCTCGCGCACCGTCTTGGCGACGACGACGCCCTTGCCGGCGGCGAGCCCGTCGGCCTTCACGACGATCGGCGCGCCCTGGCTGATGACGTAGTCGCGCGCATCCTCAGGCTTGGTGAAGCGCTTGTAGGCGCCGGTCGGAATGCCGAATTCGGTGCAGAGCGCCTTGGTAAAGCCCTTCGAGCTTTCGAGCTGGGCGGGGATCCTGTTCGGACCGAACGCCTTGATGCCGGCGGCGGTGAGATCATCGACGATGCCGGCGGCCAGCGGCGTCTCCGGGCCGACCACGACGAGTTCGACCGCGTTTGTCTTGCAGAAGTCGATCACGGCGGCATGGTCGGCGACGTCGAGCGCCACGCACTCCGCCTCGCGCGCGATGCCGGCATTGCCGGGCGCGCACCAGAATTTGGTCACCAGGGGGGAAGCTGCGATCTTCCACGCCAGGGCATGTTCGCGGCCGCCGGAACCAAGCAGGAGAATGTGCATCGAAGGCTCGAAATGAGGGGTTTTGCTGGGGGCGGAGGTCGCACGAATCGGAGCGGGCCTCAAGGGGAAACGGCCCAAACTCCCCGTCATTCCGGGCCGCGCGCCTTGGGCGCGAGCCGGCATTCGGCGTGCCATACGCAGACCAGTTGGTGACGCTCCGGAAGCTACCCCGGCTTTCGGCGGAACCACAAACGTTGCGGTGCACAAGTTGTTTCGCACTACGTAGCTGTTTCTCAAACGAGGGCGTCCGCAGGTAACCCAAAGTCCTCCGCGTGCTGACGGATTGCGTTCAGCCGCGGAGCGGCCTCTTTGCGGCCTCATATGTTTCCGAGTATTTCGGAATGTTTCTGACTTTGAGAGAAGCCCTAAGTCCAACGGATCAGTGGCGCCAACTTACTTGTCGGAATTTCTGCCTGCATGACGAAGCTCGCTCCTTGGTCATCTGTCACCGAAAACTACCGCCCGGATATCGATGGGCTCCGGGCCTTTGCCGTACTTTCGGTAGTCCTCTATCACGCTTACCCGAACGCGATCCGAGGCGGCTATGTCGGCGTGGACATCTTCTTCGTCATCTCGGGCTTTCTCATCTCGAAAATACTTTTCACTGAGATCAACGAACACCGTTTCTCGTTCACGGCCTTCTATGGGCGGCGTATCCGGCGCATCTTCCCGGCACTCACTGTTTGCCTGGCTGCGGTGTTGGCTTACGGGTTCGTCTCCCTGATGCCGTCCGAGCTGGCACGCCTGGGTAAGCACGTGTTCTTCGGGGCGGGCTTCTTGTCTAACATCGCGCTGTGGGCTGAAAGCGGCTATTTCGACAGCGCTGCGAGCCTAAAGCCGCTCTTGCATCTATGGTCCTTGGGTATCGAGGAGCAGTTCTATATCCTCTGGCCCGCATTGCTATGGATGGCCTTCCGCATGAAGGCGAAGATGGGGCGCCTGCTCGCCGTGTTGTTGCTGGCGTCCTTCGCGACCAACATCGCGCTGTCCATCACGAACATCGCTGATGCCTTCTACCTACCCGTCTCGCGTTTCTGGGAGCTTTTGGCCGGGGCGTGTCTGGCTTCACGCGGCCAAATTGTCCTCGCCCCCAATGTTCGGTCCGCGATTTCCTTTGCTGGCTTCGTCGCGCTGTTGGCGTCGGTGGCACTGTTCACGCCGGAGACACGCTTTCCGGGCTGGCCCGCTCTGCTGCCGGTGGCAGGGGCCGTAGCGGTAATTTTAGCCGGGCCAAACGCGACGGTGAACCGAACAATCTTGTCCAACCGCGCCCTCGTCTTCGTGGGACTGATAAGCTATCCGCTCTATATCTGGCACTGGCCATTGATTTCTTACGCGTACGTCATTCGCCTGAGTAAACCGCCGACGCCTCTGATGGCCACGGCTCTTTTGGTTGCCAGTTTTCTGCTGGCTTGGGCGACCTATCGCTTCATCGAGTGCCCGGTTCGGTTTGGTACGCATCGCCATCGCAACACCTGGCTTGTCGCCATCGCCGTAGCCGCACTCGGTGCGTGCGGGCTGATCGTCTGGACGCAGGGTGGTTTTCCAGAACGTTTCCCACCGCTTCCCGGTATCGACGTGCGGAAGATTGGCGACGCGAAACTCGATGCCGACTTCAAGCCAACGAAGGGCATGGCCGTATCAAACCACGATTGGACTTTCGTGGCCCATTTGGGACACGGCGAGCGTAAGGTGGCGCTTAGCGGTGACAGCGTGCTGTTTCACTACGGCCCACGGGTGCAGGAACTGGCTGACGAAGGCCAACTGACGGCCAGCACCTACTTCGTGACTGGTCCCCGCTGCCCGCCGGTGCCGGGCGTGATCCAGCAAGATAAGTTTGCCAGTTGCGGCAATTTGCCCGACAAATTGATCGAGTTGGTCCGGCGCGAGAAGGTTCAGTCGGTGGTGCTTGGAGCTTTTTGGTCAGGCTACGGCGCCGAAGGTACGCTGATCGAACGCGAGGGTGAGCGGCTTCCGCTAACCACAAGGGAGGGCGCGGATGCATTCTACGCCAATCTTGCAGACCATGTGCGGTTGCTGCAGGGCGAGGGAGCCAAGGTCTACTTAGTGCTAGGCGTACCTAGTCACCCGCGCTTCAATCCAGGCCAAATGGTAGCGCGAAGGCTGACCGGCTTTCAAATTGCTCCGGCCGCTGAGCAGGCAGTGCCAATCGCGGAGCTACGAGTCCTTCATTCTTTCGCCGACACCAAACTGCGCGCGGTTGGTGAGCACACTGGAGCGACGCTACTCGATCCTTTTCCTGACATTTGCGGCGCCGGCGAAACCTGCTCGCCATTCTTCGGGGCGGGAGAGCCCAAATTCTCCGATGGCTCTCACCTGCGTCCGGTTTTCGTACGGCAGAACATGCGCTTCCTCGATCCCTTGTTGAAGTGAGATGCAGGCGGCGGGTGCTGCTCGCTGTAAGGCGTGCGAGGATCAGAATTACGGTGACTGTCACCGGAGTCCCGGATCAGTCATTCGCGCCGACCTCCGTAAAAAGGAATCCCGTCGGCGTCTTGGTAAAGACGAAGATGAGTTCGCCGCAGAAGACGAAGTAATTGTCATTGTTCTCTTGATCGCGATCGTAGACGGCCTTGCCGCGCTGGATGCACGCGCGATTTTTCGCCGTGAACGAGGTCGGATAGGTCTTGGCGCGAAATTGCGCGGCGTCGCGAATTGCGCTGTCGTTCATGAACGGCAATCGTGTCATGCCGGCGACGGCGGCGGAATCGTTTGCCTTGAGCGCCGCGCGAAACTTCTCGATGAAGCCATCGAATTCCTTCTGCAAGGCAGGAGAAGCGAGTGCTTTCTTCGGCGCCTGGGCGACGGCTGGGGCAAGGTTCACGAGAGCGGTTACGAGCAAAATTCTCAGAAAAAATCTCACGGGTCGGCTCCGTCCATCGACCATTCCTGGTCTTCCGAGCGAAAGAAATCCATGGTGTTCCGTTGCGTCAAGGACTTTCTGGCTCGCCTGCGCAGCGTCAGCCCCAATGGCGACGGTGCGCTGTCACTGTAATCTTTAATCGCAGACTCAAACGGGGCAGGACTCGCCGAGAGAACCCCTCACCCAAGTGGGCCTGTGTTGACCAGCGGAGAGACCCTCTCCCGCAAGGGGAGAGGGCACAGCAATTCGCACCGCCATGACAACGGGGCTACCCCTGCTTCCCCGCGATGATCTCCTGCAGCGTCGCCACATGCCGCGCGAAGGCACCACGGCCGGTTGCGGTGGCCGTCACCGTCGTCTGCGGCTTCTTGCCGACGAAGGCCTTGTCGACCGAGACGTAGCCGGCCTTGGCCAGGGTCTCGATATGCGCGCCGAGATTACCGTCGGTGGCGCCGGTGAGCTTTTTTAGGCGGGCGAATTCCAGCCCGACCTCCGCAGGCAGCGCGTTGAGCGCGGCCATGATCTTCAGGCGCAGCGGCTGGTGGATGATGTCGTCGAGCTCTGCCAAGTCTAGCTCCGCCGCATCCAGAGGCCGCCGAGAGTCAACCCGCCGCCATTGACGGCCGCCATCCACAACAACAGCGACAGGCCCGGAATGTAGAAATAGCCGATCAGCGTCAGCGCGATGATGATCGCGCCGATCACGAGGAAGGCGGTGCCGAACCACACGCCTGCCATCATGTAGAACAGCATGATGTAGATCGGCCAGAACACGGTCTGCTGGCGCGGCGTGAAATGGCCGAAATAGCAGCAGAAGATGCCGAAGGCGGCGATCAGCGCGAACGTCAGGAAATAGCGGCCGTCGAACACGCGAATACGGTCCCTGGAGCGATGATAGGCGCCGATGACGATCAGCCCTACGGCCGACACCGCGTACACCGCGAACCACGAATAGAGCCCGTAGCGCGGCCAGAGCCAGCCCGCGATGTTGCCGACGAACGCCAGCACGCCCCACATAAGCAGGACCAGGCTGGAGACCTGGTAGATCTGCGACTGCCGCACGCGGCGGACGGTGTCCTCGATGTCGTTCAGCGCGTCCGAGGCCTGCTTGCTGTCGATCACGATGGCGCTCCGCTCTGCTCGACCAGCCCGGCGGACGGCGTCGGCGCATCCGATGGCGGCTGATGCTTCCGGATCAGGATGGAGGCGATCGTCATCGTCACGAGTGAGGCGACAAGGGCAATCAATCCAACCTGCTCCCGCGTCGTGACCGGCAATAGCCGCGCCGCGATGTTGGTGAGTCCAGCCGAGACCGGCGCCGCATAGGACCAGGCGATGAAGTAATAGTGCGTCCTTCGCCAGTTCGACGGCCGCGGCGTGCGCAGCAGCGGCACGATCGCCAGCACGATCAGAATGAAGTTCACGATCGCAGCGACGTGGAATGCGTTAAAATGACCGGTGAAGCGGTAGAGCAGCAAGGTCGCGGCGTCCGAGACCAGCATGGCATAGACGTAGAAGTAGCCGCGCGCGCGATGGCCCGCGCCGCGCTTGGGGCGCATGAACTGGATGAATCCGGCAACGAGGCACAGCGCCGCCAGCACCACATGAATCGTGCCCGCGGTTGTCAGATGCATGGTCAGCTCCCCGCTGCGCCGCGCGTCGCCACGTCCTCCGCAATCGCGGAGACCGCCTTCGGATTGGTGACCATGCCCATGTGGTTGATGCCGTCGATCACCTTGACGTCGACTGACGGTTTGATCGCTTGCACGGTCTCGGCATATTTGTCCGAAATCATCATCTCGTCCTCGGCGCCGCCGAAGATCGTCATCGGATGCGTCACGCCCTGCAAATCGAGGCGATAGCCGCGCGTCGCGAAATTGCGCATCAGGCGATCGGAATAGGCCGGAGTCAAAATCCGCTCGGAATTCGGCGGTACTGCAAAGGCGAGCACCGGAAGCTGCGCGCAGCAGTCGATGCCGAGCTTGCGCAGCGCGGCGAGGCCGAGGAGGCGTGGAACGTCGGCATTGGCCCAGCCGCCGGAATGCGGCTTGTTGGTCGGCGCGTCGTAGCCGAGATAGGGCGCGATCAAGACGGTACGGACGAACAGATCCTGCATGATCGGCGTCGCGGCCACGCGCAACGAGAAGCCGGCGCCGGCGGAATGACCGATCAGGGTCAGCGGCAGATCCGGCGCGCTTTTGCGGACATGGGCGACGAAGTCGACGAGATCGTCCTCGAGCTGGCCGACATAGCCGATGTCGCCCCGCGTGCCGGAAGCGCCGTGGCCGCGCATGTCGAGCGCCCAGGTCTCGACGCCGCGCGAAGCGATCGCGTGGGTCAGGGCGTGGTTGACGGTGCCGGAGGAGCCCGAGGAGCCGTGAATGAAGATGGCGCCGCGGTCAGCCGCCGTCCCCTTTGGCGCGTAATGGCGGAAGCCGAGCCAGGTGCCGTCGCGGGCCTGGAAGCGCTCGAGCGGCGGCAGCGTCGACCAGTCGATGCCCTTGGCGGAGTCCGAGACGGAGCGCATCTCCGCAGGCCGCTGCAGCGGCGTCGCGATCAGGGCGGTCAGCAGCAGCGCCACGGCGCCGACTGCGCACAGCCCCCATTTCAGCAAGCCAAGAGCACCTCGCAGCAACTGCATCGCCATGACCGAACTCCGCCGGACTCGCCATCTATAGAGAACTCTATAATGCAGAGTACTCTTCCAATCAATCTCCGGATTGGCGCCGCGCTGCGAAAATCCTTAACGTCGGGTCCGACCCCAAAATGCCGAATCGTTTGCCGATGCCGCCTGCGGAACAACTGAACAACGCGTTCGAATTCACCGTCTCCGAGCTCTCGCAGTCCCTGAAGCGGACCGTGGAGGACACCTATGGCCATGTCCGGGTCCGCGGTGAGATCTCGGGCTTCCGTGGCGCTCACTCCTCCGGCCATTGCTATTTCGCGCTCAAGGACGAGAGCGCCAAGATCGAGGCGGTGATCTGGAAGGGCGTGCACGGCCGCATGCGCTTCAAGCCCCAGGAAGGGCTCGAGGTCATCGCCACGGGAAAGCTCACGACCTATCCGGGCTCCTCGAAGTACCAGATCGTGATCGAGGCGCTGGAGCCGGCCGGCATCGGCGCGCTGATGGCGCTGATGGAGGAGCGCAAGAAGAAGCTCGCCGCCGAGGGCCTGTTCGACGAGGCGCGCAAGCAGCTCTTGCCGTGGCTGCCGGAGGTGATCGGCGTCGTGACCTCGCCGACCGGCGCCGTCATCCGCGACATCCTGCATCGGCTGGAGGATCGCTTCCCCCGCCGCGTGCTGGTGTGGCCGGTGAAGGTGCAGGGCGAAGGCTCGGCCGAGCAGGTCGCGGCCGCGATCCGCGGCTTCAACGCGCTGCCTGAGGGCGGCAAGATTCCGCGGCCCGACGTGCTGATCGTCGCGCGCGGCGGCGGCTCGCTGGAGGATCTCTGGTCCTTCAACGAGGAGATCGTCGTGCGCGCGGCGGCCGAGAGCATGATCCCGCTGATCTCGGCGGTAGGCCACGAGACCGACATCACGCTGATCGACTTCGTCGCCGACAAGCGCGCGCCGACGCCGACGGCCGCCGCCGAGATGGCGGTGCCGGTGCGCAGCGAATTGTTCGTCGAGGTCGCCGATCTCGGACGGCGCACCCACGCCTATTGGCAGCGCGCCCAGGAAAGCCGCCGCAACGAATTGCGCGCCGCCGCGCGCGCGTTGCCGTCGGCCGGCGATCTGCTGGCGATCCCGCGGCAGCGGCTGGATTCGGCGGGCGCCTCCCTGCCCCGCGGCCTCAAGGCCAACACGCATGCGCATTTCCGCCGGTTCACTGCGGCAAGCGCCAAGCTGACGCTGCGCGTGCTGCACGGCCAGATCTCGCAGGCCGATCATCGCCTCACGGTGTGCGGCGAGCGACTCGGCCTGTCCGCGCGCTCGCTGCTGCGGCAGCGGCGCGATCGCTTTGCCGGGCTCGAGGTGCGCTTGCGGGCCTCCAAGCTTTCGAATGCGCAGGTGCAGCGGAACGCCATCGCCCGCCAGCGCGAGCGTACGCATCGGCTGGCCGAGCGCGCCAACCGCGCGCTGCTCACGCTGCTGCAGCGGCTGGAAGCCCGCGTCGAGAACAGCGGCAAGCTGCTGTCGGCGCTGTCCTATCGCAGCGTGCTCGCGCGCGGCTTTGCACTGGTGCGGGATGAAGCGGGACACCCCGTGCACGCGGCCGACAGCATCGGGCCGAATGCGCGGATCGAGATCGAGTTCGCCGACGGCCGCGTGGCTGCGACCGCGGATTCGGACCGCCCGGCCCCGACGACGAAGCGGGCGCCGGCACAGCCGAAGCAGACCGCGCAGGAGACCAAGCCCGCGCCGAAGCGCGCAGGCAAGCCGGTGGATCAGGGCAGCTTGTTCTAGAGTCCTGCTAGCGCACGCTCTATCCCCGTCATTGCGAGGAGCGAAGCGACGAAGCAATCCAGAATCTTTCCGCGGAGCGACTCTGGATTGCTTCGCTGCGCTCGCAATGACGATGTGGAAGCAGCGCGAGCCCGCATGAGCGCAGCGATATGCGGGACCAGTCGCCCCGGATATCGCTGCGCTCATCCGGGCTACGGCACCCTCACGCCTAGCGGCAGGACAATCCCGCGTCGATCGTGGTCCAGAAGCCGCAATGTTCCGGCGCGAGCATGGGCGAGCCGGCATGGGCTTCGAACAGGAAGATCGCGACGGTGAAGACGATCAGTGCGGAGGAGAAGAGGACAATGCGGTTGCGCATGTGAATGCGTTTAGCCGATATCATGGTCGAACTAAGGCATCGCTACATGCTGAAACCGGTTTGGCGCGCGATCCGTAGATTCCGGGTCGGCCAACTTCCGTGCAGGGCGGTGGTCGATGCGGGGCTGTCCGCGTCACGTTGTTCCTCGGACGGCCCCGCTTGTACGGGACGCGTAGCCCGCATGAGCACAGCGACATGCAGGACAAACCTCCCCGGATATCGCTTCGCTCATCCGGGCTACAGGACCTTCAACACCGCCTCACCGCGCCAGCCACTCCGCGACGTCCCGCTGCGACTCCGCGCGCGCCTCGGCATCGGTGCCGAGATGGCCGTGCTCGGGCACGGCGGCATCGGTGCTGGCGCTGGCTGCGTGCAGCGGCGTGTTGGCGCGGTCGAAATCGTGATAGGCGCCGGGATAGACCACGATGCGCGCGAGCGCGCTGCGGCCGTGCGCGCCGTCCACCATCTGGCGGCAGGCCGGCGGCGAGGAGACGTCGTCGTTCGCGCCGATCAGCACCAGCGTCGGCACCCGCGTGCTCCAGCCGAGGCCGGCGGAGATCCGGCAATCCGGATAGAACGCGATCGCGGCGCGGAAATCCGGACCCTGATCGCGCGCCACGCTCTGCGGACGTACCGCCCAGAGCAGCGCGCTGGCGCCGTTGGCCCAGCCGATCAGGCTGACGCGGTCGCGCGCGACCCAGCTCTGCTTCATCAGCCAGGCGCGCGAGGCCGCGATGTCGGCAACGCGTTCGCGGCGCGCCTTGACGTGCATCTCCTTGACGCGGCATTGCGGCCCGAGCTCGCGCGAGCCGTAGCTGTCGGGCAGCAGCACGGCATTGCCGGCCTTGAGCAGCCGCTCGGCCCAGTCGCGATAGCGCGGCAGCACCGGATCGGAATGGCCGCCGAGGCCGCCGCAGCCATGCAGCGCAATCACGGTCGGAAACGGCCCCTCGCCCGCGGGCTTGAACAGCTGCGCATGCAGGGTTCCGGACGACAGCGGAATCTCGACCTGATGCGGCGCAGTCTCCGGCGCGGCGCGCGCGGCCGACATCAGCAGCGTCAGGAACAGGGCGGTCAGTCGAAGGCGCATCGGACTCTGCCGTAGGAGGAGCCGGTCCGCGCGGGAGCCGGCGATCCCGGATCGAGCACTATCACGCTGAAACGGCTGCAAAACATCACAAACCGGTGGGTTTACCGGGCGGACAAGCCACCCTATCTATGCTAAATCCCGTCCAACACATCGTGCCCTCCAGGGATTGCCTTAGGGTTTGCCTCAAGGTTTTCCTGGGAGAGGCCTTCCACGGAGACTTTCGACCGTGCTGAACAAGTTCGGCTCTTCCGGCCATGGCGAAGCGCAGGTGCAATATCTTGACGGCGATTTCCGTGTGATCTCGCCGGGGACGTTCGTGCGCTGCGCGATCACCGACACGCGGATCCCGCTCGACGAGCTGAAGTACTGGAGCGTGGATCTGCAGGAAGCCTACGCCACGCCCGCGGCCGTGCTGCAGCGGCATTTTCCGGGTGCGCTGAAGCAGCCGTGACCTTGTAGCTCTCGTAGCGTGGGCAAAGGCGCAAAGCGCCGTGCCCACCATCTTTTCAAGACCGCGAGGAGCAACGTGGGCACGCTTCCGCCTTCGCTCTCCGAGCTTCGGCGGACAAGCCGCTTTGCCTACCCTACGAGACCGGGTTCGTGGCATCGTGCGGCTATTGCGGCTCGGGACCATCGCCGCCCACGCAGGTCTTGATCGCGCTCTTGCGCGCCTCGCCGACAATCTTCTGATCGATCGCCTGCTTCAGGCAGTCCACCCGCGCCTGCGCCATGCAGAGCTGCATCTGGTCGCGCTTGTCCTGCCCCTTCAGACTTGCCGTCGTGGCGAGACAGGTCACGCGCTTGGTCGCGGGAACCGGCACGGTGCTGGTCGGCGCGGCGGACGGCGTCGTCTGCGCGAACACCGGCGCAACAATCAGACATACAAGGCTGGCGGCCATAGCCGCAGGGGGCAGTTTCATCGCATTCTCCAGGATCGGATGGAACCGATAGAAGTCTGGCGATGAATGCCACCTGAATGGCGCCTTGCCGTCGGGTGAGCAAAGCGTGGTCTGAAAATACACGGTCATTTCAGGGACCGACGCCGGTCCTCCGGGGGCGGGCGCCACGCAGGCGTTCCGGGATGCTCGCAAGCCGTCGACGTCACATCGGACAGCGAACGTAGATCATATCCATGGGCACGGGGCCGTTGGAGCTGAGTGTGATCTGATTCTCTCCGGAGTGTTTCACCTCGAACGTGACATCTGAAATCGCGACGCCGTCCGAGCATGCCGCCACCACGCGCACATTCGGCCCGTCATCGCGCCGCGATTTGACGGTGCATTTTTGCAGCGTGCCGGTGATCTCCCTTCCCTGGACGATCAGACCGCCTGCATGGAGATCGGCATCTTTCTTGAACGAAATCCTGTTGTTTTCCTTGGTGAACATGCTGCCACAGGCCGAGGCGTCGATCGACCATGCTCCGTTCAAATCCGCAGCCTGCGCCGAGGCCGATTGCATGACGAGCAGTACTAGCAACAGCAACGGGTCGAAGGTCTTCATGAAACTCTCCGATGAAATAGCCGATAAGCGACTGGTGCCCGTTCGACTGAACGTGGAATTGTCGTCAAAGCAGATTTCGCTCGAAGCAGCAGGCGTCGCTGCCCTTCGTGTCACTCTTACGAGCCCCAGCGTGCAAGGGCCTGGCCGGCCCCTCGTTGATCTAGGTCAATCCTTTGATCTGGATCAATTCAAAGCTGTACTCGCCTGCTTCCGTCAACCTGATCTTCCACCAAAGGCCCCGCTCCCAAGTTCATGCGTGAGGGTGCTCGAAGGCGGCAGGCATCTTTGCGATTTCGACCATTTGCCGCCGCTATCGATCGGCCGCGCCCAACGCCGAGCCGATCGACACCGGCGCAGGCCATGCCGGCTGGTGCATTGCCAGGAAGAGGATCGTCCCATGAGTAACGACAGGATCCCGGCCGAGCCAAACAAGGAGACCGGGCCCGGCAGCGCAGGATTGAAACGCCGCGATCTCTTGTTGAGCGGCAGCTCCATCGTCGCGGCTTCAGCGCTCTCCGCTGTCGGCGCAGCAAGCTTCGCGCAGGCGCAGCAACCAGCCCCCGCGCCGGCCGGACAACGCCCCAATATCGTCGTCATCATGGGGGACGATATCGGTATCTGGAATATCGGTGCTTACCATCGCGGCATGATGGCCGGCCGGACGCCGAACCTCGACAAGATCGCGGCAGAAGGCATGCTGTTTACCGATTATTACGCCGAGGCGAGCTGCACGGCGGGCCGCGCCAATTTCATCACCGGCGAGCTGCCGATCCGCACCGGCATGACCACGGTCGGACAGGCCGGCGCTCCCACCGGCTTGCCGGCGGAGGCCGTGACCATCGCCACCGCGCTCAAGGGCATGGGGTATGCCACCGGCCAGTTCGGCAAGAATCACCTTGGCGACAAGAACGAGTTTCTGCCGACCGTGCACGGCTTCGACGAATTCTTCGGCTATTTGTATCACCTTGACGCGATGGAAGATCCGGCTCACCCCGGCTATCCGCAGGATCTGTTGAACGTCGTCGGTCCGCGCAACATGCTGCATACGTGGGCGACCGATGTAGACGATGCCACCGTGGATCCGCGCTGGGGCAAGGTCGGCAAGCAGAGGATCGAGGACGCCGGCACGCTCTATCCCAAGCGGATGGAAACCGTGGACGACGAAATTCGGGACCTTGCCTTGAAGTTCATCGAAAAGGCCAAGGCCGACAACAAGCCGTTCTTCCTGTGGCTCAATCCAACCCGCATGCACATCGTCACGCACCTGTCACCGAGGTATGAGGCGATGCGGAACTCCAAGAATGGCTGGTCGATTCATGAAGCCGGCATGGCGCAGCTCGACGACGATGTCGGCATCGTCATGCAAAAGCTCAAGGACATGGGCGTGGATGACAACACCATCGTCATCTTCACGACCGACAACGGCACCGAGGTCTTCACCTGGCCGGATGGCGGACAGACGCCCTTCGCGCAGAGCAAAGGCACGGTCATGGAAGGCGGCTTCCGCGTGCCGGCGATGATCCGCTGGCCCGGCAAGGTGCCGGCCGGAAAGGTCGAGAACGGCATCATCTCCGGACTAGACTGGTTCCCGACCTTGCTGGCCGCTGCCGGCAACCCGAACATTGTCGAGGAACTCAAGAAGGGCAAGCAGATCGGAGATCGCACCTACAAGTGCTATCTGGACGGTTACAATCAGATGGACATGATCACCGGCAAGGGACCGTCGAACCGGCATGAAGTCTGGTACTTCGGCGAGAGCGAGCTGGGAGCCGTACGCATCGACGACTTCAAGTATCGCTTCATCGACCAGCCCAGGGGATGGCTGGGCGAAAAGTCGAAGGTTGACGTTCCCTATCTGATCAACCTTCGCCTCGATCCGTTCGAGCGGACGGGCTGGCCCGATAGCGGGACCAAATTTGGCGCGCAACAATACTTCGACTGGTTCAAATATGAATTCTGGCGCTTCGTCTTCGTCCAGCAGCAGGTCGAGAAACTGGCGATGACGGCGATTGAATTCCCGCCGATGCAGAGGGGCGCGAGCTTCAACCTCGATGCCGTGAAGGCCCAGATCGCAGCGGCCAGGGCGGCGATCGCAAAATAGATGGCATCCGCAATGCTTCACGGTGGGACAGCCGATGCCGAGGCTGTCCCACGCCTTACTGGGACGGTGTTTTCCCTGGGCGGCGGATGGCGCTTCACTCCTCCAACCACCTCGGCACGGGCAGATTCTTCCCGCGCAAGAATTCCGGGTTGAACAGTTTTGATTGATAGCGCTGTCCGCCGTCCGCAAGGATCGTCACGATGGTCTTGCCCGGGCCGAGGTCGCGCGCGAGCCGCATGGCGCCGACGATGTTGATGGCGCTTGAGCCGCCCAGCACCAGTCCTTCATGTTCGATCAGGTCGAACAGAACGGGCAAGGCTTCCGCGTCGGTGATCTGATAGGCCATGTCGATCGGCGTGCCTTCCAGATTCCGGGTCACGCGGATCTGGCCGATCCCTTCGGTGATGGAGTCGCCTTCCGCCGTCAGCTCGCCCTTGGTGAACCAGTTATAGAGAGCGGCGCCCATGGGATCGCTGAGCGCGATCTTGACGGCGGGATTGCGCTCCTTGAGCGCCCGCGCGATCCCGCCCAGGGTGCCGCCACTGCCGACCGCACAGGTAAAGCCGTCGATCCGTCCTTCCGTCTGCGCCCAGATCTCCGGGCCGGTCGTGCGATAATGGCCCTCGCGATTGGCGGTGTTGTCGAACTGGTTGGCCCAGAAGGCGCCGAGCTCCTCCGCGAGCTGGCCGGAATAGCGCGCGTAATGACCGGGATTGGAATAGGGCACGGCGGGCACCAGGCGCAAATCGGCGCCACAAAGCCGCAGCATGTCCTTCTTCTCCTGGCTCTGCGTGTCGGGCATCACGATCACGCTGCGATAGCCGCGCGCATTCGCCACCAGCGCGATGCCGATGCCGACATTGCCGGCGGTGCCTTCGACGATGACACCGCCCGGCTTGAGCTTGCCGCGTCGCTCGGCATCATCGATCATGGCGAGCGCCGCACGATCCTTGATCGAACCGCCGGGATTGAGAAATTCAGCCTTGCCGTAGATCTCGCAGCCCGTGGCCTCCGACGCCGCCCGCAGCCGGATCAATGGCGTATTGCCGATGGAGTCGAGGAAACCCGCCCGCACATTGGTCATCGCCTGCCCTTTCGTGTTCCCGCAACTTTAGGCGGGCAAGCGGGCAATTCGGTTCTCTAGTTCGGAAGAAGCGTGAAATGTTTTGGGCGTTTGACGCAGACAACCGGCAATTCCATGCTCAAGTGCCTACGAGTTCACGGCTTGCGGCGAGATCATCGTGCGCTGAAGCGCCGCTCGCGCGCCTTGTAGAGATGGTCGCTGATCAATTGCCGCAGCCTTGCCGGCTCGTCGAATTCGAGCTGGACCGCGAACGGCACGATGCCGTCGGGGATGCCCGCGCGGCCGCGCAGGCGGGCAAGGTCCTTTTCCGTCGTCACCAGCGTGAGCTGCTCGCGGCTAGCTTCCGCTCCGAGCGCGGCGATCTCGTTGTCCGAGAACATGTGATGATCGGCGAAGGCGCGCGTGCGCGCGACCTGGATGCCGCTGGTGCACAGGGTGCGGAAGAAGCGCTCGGGATCACCGATGCCGGCGAAGGCGAAAACCGGTTTGCCGAACAACTGCGCGAGCGAAGCCGCATCCGGCTTCAGGCGTGCTCGCAGCTGGGGCTTGTTGCGCTTGGCGAGTTCGGCCGCGACATCGTCCGCGGCGTGGCCGTCGCCGATCAGCACCAGCGCGTCGGTGCGCGCGAGCTGTGCTCTCAAGGGCGCGCGCAAGGGACCGGCCGGAAATACCTTGCCGTTGCCGAGACCACGCTCGCTGTCGATCACGATCAGCGACGTATCCTTCAGCAAACGCGGGTTCTGGAAACCGTCGTCCATCAGGATCACGGTCGCGCCTTGCGATTTGGCGAGCGCGACGCCTTCGAGCCGGTCGCGCGCGACGGCGACGGGGACGTCGCGCACCATCATCAGCGGCTCGTCGCCGATGTCGGCTGCGGTGTGACGTTCGCGGTCCACCATCACCGGGCCCTTCAGCCGTCCGCCATAGCCGCGGCTGAGCACCACCGGCGTCTCGCCGAGCTCGCGGAGCAGCTTCGTCAGCGCCAGCACGGTCGGCGTCTTGCCGGCGCCGCCGACATGGTAATTGCCGACGCAGATCACGGGGATGCCGGCGTCAAAGCCTTTGCGCGCCATGCGCCGCGCGGTGATGGCGCCATAGAGCGCGCCCAACGGGCTGAGGAGATGCGACTTCGGGGAACGCGGCCGGTACCAGAAGGCCGGCTCACGCATTGGCGGCTCCCATCTCGATCCGCAATTGCAGCAGATAGGGTTCGAGCGCCGTCATGGTGCGATCCAGCGCACCGCCGAGCTGCTCGACGACGCCGTGACCGGCCTGCTGCATCTTGTCGCGAATGGTGGGATCGGCGAGCAACTGGCCGAGCTGCTTGACCAGCAGCTCCTGCGTGTCCGCCTGGCGCGCGCCGCCGCTTCCATCGAGCGCCTCGTAGACATCGGCGAAATTGAAGACGTGCGGGCCGTGAATGATGGCCGCGCCGAGCTTGATCGCCTCGATCGGATTCTGGCCGCCATGATGGATCAGCGATCCGCCCATGAACACGATCGGCGAGAGGCGGTAGAACAGGCCGAGCTCGCCCATGGTGTCGGCGACATAGATATCGGTGGTCGCCGCCAGCGGCTCGTCGCGCGAGCGCAGAGCGGGCTTCAGGCCGGACGCCGTGATCAGGCCGGCGATCGAGGAGCCGCGATCCGGATGGCGCGGCACGATCACGGTCAAGAGCTGCGGGAAGAAACCGACGAGGCTGCGATGGGCCGCGACCAGCATCTCGTCCTCGCCCGGATGGGTCGAGGCGGCGACGATGATCGGACGCCCGCGCGTCGTCGCCATGAGACGTTCGAGCTTGGCGGGATCGGCCGGCGGCGCTGGCACGTCGAGCTTGAGATTGCCGGTGGTGACGACGTCACGGCCGCCGAGCGCCGAGAAGCGCTCCGCATCGGTCTTCGACTGCGCGAGGCAGATGTCGAAGCGCGACAGCAGCGCCGAGATGGTGCCGTACATGCGCCGCCAGCGCGGGAAGGAGCGCGGCGACATCCGTCCGTTGATCAGCACCATCGGCACCCGGCGCGCCGCGCCCGCGAGGATCAGGTTCGGCCACAAATCGGATTCGATGAACAGCGCCAGCGACGGCTTCCAGTGATCGAGGAAGCGCGCGACATAGCGCGGGGAATCATACGGCACGTATTGATGGATGACGTCGGGCGGGAAGCGCTTTGCGACGACGGCCGCCGAGGTGACGGTGCCGGAGGTGAGCAGGATGCGCAGGTTCAGATCGCGCAGCCGCCCGATCAGCGCGCCGGCCGCCAGCACCTCGCCGACGCTGGCGCCGTGGATCCAGACCAGCGGGCCATGCGGCCGGACGTCCTGGGATAGCCCCCGCCGTTCGCCGACGCGCGCGGGGTCTTCCTTGCCCTGCTTGAGCCGCCGCTTGATCAGCACAGGCGCCAGCGGCACCAGGCCTGAGGCCAGGCGCTGGTACATCCGCAGCGTCATTGGCAGCGAATTGGGCAGCGCGTTAGGCATCTTCGGGCCCCGGGCGGCCGAGCTGCGCATAGGCACGGCGGGTCGCCTCGTTCAACGTGTCTTCCAGCTCCTGCCGCAACGCCTCCATCATGGCGGCATCGGCATCCGGCGGTACGTTGATTTCCTTGATCCCGACCAATGCGCCCCGCCCGAACGGCAAATTGATGGTCGTGCGGTCCCAGTTCTTGAGCCGGATGAAGCGGCTGGTCGCCATCGCGAAAGGCATGATCGGCCGCCCCGATTCCCGTGCCAGCATGATGATGCCGAGCCCGGCCACGCGCGCGCGCTTGGGGACATCGGCGGTCAGCGCGACATTACAACCGTCCTGGAGCGTCCGCACCATTTCCTTGAAGGCGCCGACGCCGCCCTTGCGGTGGAAGGCGCCGCCATGGTCGCCGGAACCGCGGATGAGGCCGATGCCGAGCCGCTCGACCGCGATGGCGTTGAACTCGCCGTCGCGGTGACGGGAGATCAGGACCTTGGCGCGGTAGGACTCCTTGTTCTTGATGAAGGGGGTGAGGAAATGCTGGCCGTGCCAGAAGGCGAAGATCCCGGGGATCCGCGGCTCGACGATGTCATAGACATCAGGCGGATCGAAGGTGAACTTGTTGGTCCGCCAGACAAAGCGCAGATATTCGGCCGCCAGAACCCCGACGGCACGCTGAACGAAGCTGCTTCGCAGCGTATTGCGAAGCAGTTTTTTCAACGCGCCGGTTCTTGATTCGGGTCGAGCAGCCGGTGGAGATGGACGATGAAATAGCGCATCTGCGCGTTGTCGACCGTGCTCTGCGCCTTGGCGCGCCAGGCGGTGTGCGCGGTCGCATAGTTCGGATAGAGGCCGACGATCTCGACGTCGTCGAGGTTCTTGAAGGTGTTGTGCTCGAGGTCGACGAGCTCGCCACCGATCACGAGGTGAAGCAGTTGCTGCGGGGCGCTATCTGGCATGAGTTCGGTTCCTAATGGGCTGCCCGGCAAAGCAGTGGTCGACAAGCACGACGAAAGCGCTCAGGGCAAGGGACGATTTCGAAAATGCGCGACAATGCTCGCATGACGATCGCGTCCCGCTGCCACCAGCACCCCGTGCGTAACTTCCCTGCGGTTATAGAGGATGGGGTCTCCGGAGAGGTCGCTCATCCTACCACCCGCTTCCTGCACGATCAAATCGGCCGCCGCAAGGTCCCAATCATGGCTGCTGCCGCCCGCAAAAGCCGCATCCAGCGCGCCCTGGGCGACCCGGCAGAGCCGCAGCGCGAGCGAACCGATTCGTGGATGCAGCTTGATGTCGCCGCCGGCCATGTTGAGGCGCTCGACCATGGGCTTCGGGCCCGACATGCGGGAGAAGTCGAGGCTGGATCCGGACGTCGCCCGCACCGGCCTGTCGTTGAGCAGCGTCGCCTGGCCGCGGGCCGCGAAGAAGAACTCATTGCTGGTCGGCGCGAACACCGCGGCCAGCACCGGCGCGGAATTCTCGACCAGCGCGACGCTGACGCACCATTCGTCGTGACCGTTGAGATAGTTGCGGGTGCCGTCGATGGGATCGACCACCCAGACCAGCCGCCGCGACAGCCGCGTGGAATCGTCGGCGCTCTCCTCCGACAGCCAGCCATAATCGGGCGTCGCCGCGCGCAGGCGCGATTCGAGCAGGTCGTTGACGGCGATGTCGGCTTCGGAGACCGGCGAGGATGCGCCCTTGGTCCATTTCTTCAGCTCGGTGCGGAACATCGAGCGGGCGAGCGCGCCCGCATCCCGCACCGTGTCTTTCAGCAGCGCCGCATCGCGCGTCAGGATCGTCGCGTCGAGAGAGTTCGCGTCAGCGTCCGCCAAGCGTCAAACCCTCGATGCGCACCGTCGGCGCATTGATGCCGTAGCGGAATTCGAGATTGTTGGCAGGCTGCATCGACTTGAAGATCTCGAACAGGTGGCCCGCGATCGTCACCTCGCTGACGGGATAGGTGATCTCGCCGTTCTCGATCCAGAAGCCGGAGGCGCCGCGGCTGTAATCGCCGGTGACGCCGTTGACGCCGGAGCCGATCAAATCGGTGACGTAAAAGCCCTGCTTGATGTCGGAGATCAGCTCAGCGGGCGTCGGCGTGCCGGCTTCGAGATGCAGATTGTACGGCCCCGGCGAGGGTGAGGAGGAGACGCCGCGATGGGCGTGGCCGGTGGTGGCAAGGCCGAGCTCGCGCGCGGTGGCGCAGTCGAGCAGCCAGGTGGTCAGCACGCCCTCGTCGATCAGCGCGGTCTTCTTCACCGCGACGCCCTCGGCGTCGAAGGTCTGCGAGCGCAGGCCGCGCTTGCGCAGCGGATCGTCGATGATGCGGATGTTCTTGGCAAAGAGCTGCTGGCCGAGCTTGTCCTTGAGGAAGCTGGTCTTGCGCGCGATCGAGGCGCCGTTGATGGCGCCGACGACATGGCCGACCAGCGAGCCTGCAACGCGCGGATCGAACACCACAGGCACCTTGCAGGTCTCGACCTTGCGCGGATTGTAGCGCGCCACGGTGCGCTCGCCGGCGGAACGGCCGACGACCTCGGGCGACAGCAGATCGGCCCCATGCGGCGCCGAGGTGAAATCGTAGTCGCGCTCCATGCCGGTGCCTTCGCCGACGATCGCCGTCGCCGAGATGCCCTGGCTGGAACGCAAATAAGAGCCGTGGAAGCCGGTGCTGGTGACGAGCACCATGCCGCCCATGCCGGCGGAGGCCGAAGCGCCGCCGGACTTCGACACGCCCTTCACGGCAAGCGCCGCGGCCTCGGCCTCGAGCGCGCGGCGCTCGAGCTCGCTGGTTGCGGGAATGTCGGGATCGAGCAGGTCGAGATCGGGGAAGTCGCGCGCGAGCAGCGCGGGATCGGCGAGGCCGACATATTTGTCGTCAGGCGCGACGCGTGCCATCGCGACCGCGCGCTCGGCAAGCTTGGTCACGGCATCGCCGCTGGCGTCATTGGTGGAGACCACCGCCTGGCGCTGGCCGACCAGCACGCGCAGGCCGACATCGTCGCCCTCGGACCGCTCGGATTCCTCGACGCGGCCGTCGCGCACCTCGACGCCTTGCGAGATGCCGCGCACCGCGACCGCATCGGCCGCATCCGCCCCCGCGCGCTTGGCCGCCTCCACCAGCCGCTGTGCAAGGTCGGACAGCGCGGACTGATCGAACAGGTCGCGATTGGCTTTGGACGAAAGCGTCGAGCTTGGTGAAGGGTTCACAAACGAAATCCTGTTGGGGCGGGAGGTTTCGGGGCGATCGGGGCCCTGAACACCAGATGTGCCCAAATGGTGCGGACTTCAAGCATTTTCAGCCGGCAAAAAGCTCAGATTCGCAGCTCTCGCGCAACGTCTCGTCAATCATGTGCGCCAAGCTCTTGTCAATCATGACCGCCGGTGACGATGGGTTAACCAGCCTTTTTAAGCGGTTTTCGGACACCGCGCGCTAAGGTCCTCGCATCGACCGGGAACATAATCCCGGCGGGGAGAACGAAAGCCGTGAGGCGTCAAACAGCAACATGCGGGGTCGCTCCCGCCGGGTCGGGCCGCAGCTTGCGGCTCGACCCCCTTTCCCTTCCTGTCCGCTTCGATGCGCATGATCCGCGTGCCGACGGATACACCAGGCAGATCGAGCTTCATCGCGAACGCGTCGTGCTGCGCCGTGCCGTCCGCGGCATGCAGATGGCGATCAACGTCCGCGTCAGTGATTTCACCGGCGTCGCGCTGCGTGGCAATGACGAGGCGCAGACCCTCGTCCTCGTGCATCGCGATCCCTCGCTCTCAGTTCCGCTGCTGGTCAGCGCCGACGGCGACGAGCTTGCTGAAGCCTGGGCGGTCTGGAGCGAGCTGTTCGCGCTGCCGCAGCTCGACGAAGGCGCCCGCAAGCCCGCACCGCGCCGCCGTCGCGCCAATGCGATCCGCGCCCGCCGTCCGAAATTCCTGATGCGCCGCCGCGCCGGCGTCGCGCGCGAGCTGCCGGTTCATCGCGCAGAGCGTGAGATCATCGCGCGGAATTAAGCGACAATCACAGGTGCCGTAGGGTGGGTTAGCCGAAGGCGTAACCCACCAATATCTATCCGCACACGGAAAGCAAACTGGTGGATTATGCTTCGCTAATCTACCCTACGAACTACGCCGCCCGCATCACCGCGTCGACCAGCAATCCCGCGAACAGCAGCAAGCCCGCATCCCGGTTCGACTTGAACAGGCGCAGGCACAGCTCGGGATCATCGATCCTCAGGCGCACGATCTGCGAGGCCAGATGCGCGGCGAAGGCTGCAAGCCCGAGCCAGGCCGGCCAGCGCACATCGCCCGAGGCCAGCGCAACGCCGATCAACACCACCGCGAGCCCATAGAACAGGATCAGCGCCTGATGCGTGTGCGCGCCGAACAGACGCGCGGTGGACTTGACGCCGATCAGCGCGTCGTCCTCGGAGTCTTGGTGGGCGTAGATCGTGTCATAGCCGATCACCCAGGAGATCGCGCCGGCATAGAGCACGAGCGCGGTGACGTCGATGCGGGCGAGGGTGACGGCAAAGCCCATCAGCGCGCCCCAGGAGAAGGCGAGGCCGAGGAAGACCTGCGGCCACCAGGTGACGCGCTTCATGAACGGATAGATGGCGACGACCACGAGCGAGGCGATGCCGGTCGCGACCGCAAAACGGTTGAACTGGAGCAGCACGACGAGGCCGATCAACGCCTGCGCGATCATGAACGCCAGCGCCTGCTTCACGGTGATCTGCCCCGCGGGCAGCGGCCGCGAGCGGGTGCGCTCGACCTTGGCGTCGAGGTCGCGGTCGGTGATGTCGTTCCAGGTACAGCCCGCCCCGCGCATCACGAAGGCGCCGATGAAGAACAGGACGATGGTGAGCGGCAGGCGACTGGCGTCATGCGCCATGCCGGCGGCGAGTGCCGCCGACCACCAGCACGGCATCAGGAGCAGCCAGGAGCCGATCGGACGATCGAAGCGGGACACGCGCAGATAAGGCCGCGCCCATGGCGGCGCGAGCGTATCGACCCAGTTGCCGGTGGAGTCGGCAACGCGGGCGCTGGCGTCGCTCATCGGGTGAGGACGTTGCCGTTGAGCGTGTCGAAGGTGCTGCCGCCCTTCTTGCCGGCATTGGCTTCAGGCGCCGAGCCCGAGCCCAGCACCTCGCTCAGCGACGGGCCAGCCGGACGCGCCTGCTGCTGCTGCATCTGCTGCGCGACGTTGCAGACCTTGGCCTGCGTGGCCTCGGTGTTCTTGTGGCTGGCCTTCAGCTGCTCGCCGACCTGCGGCGGGATTCCGCATTTGGCGGAATTGCTCTCGACATATTTGAGCATCTTGGATTCGGCCTGGCTGTAATTCTTGAACAGCTTGCAGGCTTCGTCCGGCGTGGCATGACGATCGCTCGCGGCCTTGATCATCTTGCCGCGCTTCTCGGCCTCTTCGCGCAGGGGCACGAACGCCTTCATGCAGTCCTCGCCGGGACCGGCTTGCGTCGGCGGGGCCGCGCTGAAAGCACCGGCGCCGCCGAGCGGGGCCGCGCCGTTCACGGGAAACGAGGATTGCGGGGCGCTACCGACCGAGGCGGTCGGCGCCGAACCGTTTACGGACGGAAACGGCGAGCTGCTCGCGGCTTGTCCGGGCAGTGGCGCCGGGAATCCCTGGGCGTAGGCGCCAGCGGCACCCATGGTGACCATGGCGGCAGTGATCGGAACCATCAAACGACGGATCATCAAGATAGTCTCTCCGGCAGGAGCTTACGGGGTTCGGCGTCTTCCCAAATTGAAGCGCAACCAGCGTGTTCGCGTTTTTACGATTCCCGCCGGCCCTTAACAACCCGTCGAATAGGGCAAGAGCGCGGCGTGCCGACGCACCGGTTTGGCAATATTTACCCCCGAAATGGCGGCTTTAGGTTAATAACGCCGGCAAATCGGACCTTTGAACGATGCCCTCCCACGATTTTCGCGCCCCCCGCCTGTTCGTCGACACCCCCCTGGCCCAGGACGCCAGGGTCGCCCTCGACCGCGACCAGAGCAACTATCTCGGCAATGTGCTGCGGCTGGCCGCCGGGGCCGAGGTGCTGGCCTTCAACGGCCGCGACGGCGAGTGGCAGACCGCCATCGAGGGCCGCAAACGGCCGGACGGCCTCGTCATCCTGCAGCAGACCCGGCCCCAGGACCGCCTGCCCGACCTCGCCTACGTTTTCGCCCCGCTCAAGCATGCCCGGCTCGACTACATGGTCCAGAAGGCCATCGAGATGGGCGCCGCCACCCTGCAGCCGGTCCTGACCCGGTTCACCCAGGCCTCCCGGGTCAACACCGAGCGGATGCGCGCCAATGTCGTCGAGGCGGCCGAGCAATGCGGCATCCTCAGCATTGCGGACGTGACCGAGCCGGTGCCGCTGGACAGGTACCTCAGTCAGCGCCCTGCCGACCGGCTGCTCGTCTTTTGCGATGAGGCGGCAGAGGTCCAGGACCCCGTTCAGAGCCTGCTCGGCGCGCGCGAGGTTGGACAAGGTATCGACGTGCTGATCGGCCCCGAAGGCGGCTTTGCCGAGGAGGAGCGGGCGCTGCTGCTGCGCCAGCCGAAGATCCTGCGGCTGGCCCTCGGCCCCCGGATCATGCGCGCCGACACCGCCGCGGTGGCGGCGCTGGCACTGGTCCAGGCGGTGCTGGGCGATTGGGGCGGTGGAGGCCGCTAAAGCATGATCCGGAAAAGTGCGCAGCGGTTTTCCGAAAAGATCATGCTTAGACGACGACCTAAAGCACGATGACGGTCCATCCAAATCTCATCGCGCTTTAGACCACCTCTCGCAGCGACCGATGCAGGGTCTCGGATGGCAGCTCTCCGAAAGCGGCCCTGTAGCTCGCCGCGAACTCGCTCAGATGCCAGAAGCCGTGACCGATGGCGCAGGACTTCACGCTGCGCCCCGCCTTGCCGGTGCGCAGCTGCTTGCGCACCGACCACAGGCGCAGGACCCGGCTGTAGCGATGCGGGCTCATGCCGCAGATGGCCTGCGTCGCACTCTGGAGAGTCCGAACGGACACTCCCACCCGCTCCGCCAGTTCGGTCGTCTTGTGCCAGATCGCGAGATCGTGGCGGATCAATCGTTCCATCTCTGCGACGATCCGCTGATAGCTATCCGTCGTGAGGTGCAAGGGACTGCGATTCACGTTGCTCCGAATGACGGCATCCATCGTGGCGAACAGGGACTGTTCGACGACCGTTCGCGACGCCGGCTCGTTCAGGAAGTCCGGATCATAGGCTGCGGTTTCAAGCGTGGTGGAAATCAAAGAGCGCAGGGAGGCGAGCACGTCCGGCGCCGGGCTCAGCAAATGATAGCCGTCATCCAGTTGCGACCAGGGCTCGCGCGCGGGCAGGCTGAAATAGGCGACCGCCCACAGACGCCCCGCCGGCTCGTAGACCAGACAATCGGAGCTCCCCTTCAGAACCAGCACGGAGCTGCCGATTGACTGCCCATTGATGCGGGTGGAGGTCACATGGTCCATCGGCAGCGCCACGGCGACGGCATGCGCCAGATCGTAACCGCGAATGATCCGCGGGAAGGTCTTCACCAGAGACAGGGTCAGGATCGGCAGGCTGAGCCGGGCGCGCATGATTGCAGTCGTCCCGGCAGACAGCGGCATGCTGGACGCACCCGCATATCTCTCGGTCTCGCCGAAATGATCGATATCGTACGATTGGAGCTCGAGAGCCGCGGATGGCTTCAGATCCTGGAACGACAGCAAGCCGTCCGTTGCCGTTCTTTGCGCTCCGTCGCGAACCGTATTGAGAAGGCCTCGATCCATATCCTGCAGCTTACTTCACCTTCCTTGTGGATGCAGCACCCTTGGGGGCACGCAAATCGTCCGGCCCGTTGATGCCGGCGCGCTTGAGATCGCGAAGCAGTTTCGTGAGCAGCAGCATGTTGGTCTTCTGCAGTTCGTGATTGTTTCCAAACCTGAATGCGTTCTGCTCGGTCACGATCAGCCCTGCTTTGGTCTCGGCCAGAATCTTTCTTCGTTTAAGTCCCGTCACGCGACGGCGAACCGTCTCGAGCGGCAGGCTGAGGAAACGAGAGAGCGCCGCCCGGGACACCCCTTGTTTGATCGCATCCGGCTCGACCGCGTGAATGCTGGAGAACCTCTCATCCAGCGACGGATCGTTCATCACGTTGATGACGTTCGCGTTGAGGATCGCGTGAACGATCAGAAGGTCGAGCGGATCGAATTCGTCGTAGTGCCGGAACATCTCGCTGATCGAAAACAGCATATAGGCCAGCGTGTGCCGCGAGACCGTCCGGATAACATCTGCTGCATTGCGCATGAATCAAACCAACATTCACATTGTAAACGAAGGCAGCGGCGAACGGTTTATCCGCCATACCCAAAATGAGTATGCGACGACTTGCCCGTCCTCGCTAATTTCTCAATGTGATGTCCGCGGTTGCTGCATTGAGTCGCATGCGGCGGACATAGCCAGCGACGGGCAACGAGGCGGTCGCACGGGACGACATGGCCACAGACGACGATGTTGCATTGGACATGCGGCGACGCGAGGAGCTCGGGCTCATCCATTGCTCCGCGGTGTATCCATAGATGTCCCTGGCCTGGCCGCGTGAAGGCCGGGCTGTCGCTTCCAGGTATTAAAATACCTGAGCTACTTTCCGCGAGATCGCGGCCTCCCGACCCCAAAGCCGTTAAGCGATTGATCCTTTGGAGGTCGAAACCGCTTTCCGGCCATGCTAAGGGCTGCGCCAATTCGCCTCCCTTTGCCCTGCCCGGTTCCACCGGGACGATGGACCCCTGAGATGACCGCGACTGCCACCTCAAATGCTGCCGGCTCCGCCGCCTGGGCGGATACGCTGCTCTTGTCGTTCGCGCAGGCCGGCTATGTCAGAGCCGAGCCCGCCATCCTGCAGCCGGCCGAGCCGTTCCTGGACCTCTCCGGCGAGGACATCCGCAAGAGCCTGTACCTGACCACGGACCTCTCCGGCGAGGAGCTTTGCCTGCGCCCGGACCTGACCATCCCCGTGGCGCGCGACTATTTGGCCTCGGGCCGCGCCGGCCAGCCGGCCGGATTCAGCTATCTCGGCCCGGTGTTCCGTTACCGTAGCGGCCAGGCCAGCGAGTTTCTTCAGGCCGGCATCGAATCGTTCGGCCGCCAGGACCGCGCCGCGGCCGATGCCGAGATGCTGGCGCTGGCGCTGGAGGCGACCGCGGCCTTCGGTGTGAGCGATGTCGAGATCCGGACCGGCGATGTCGCGCTGTTCAATGCGCTGCTCGACGCGCTCAACCTCTACCCGGTCTGGCGCCGCCGCCTGGTCAAGGATTTCAACCGCAAGATCAGCCTGGAAAAGGATCTGGAGAAGCTGGCGGCCACAACCACCGCGGCCCGCAGCGAATATGAAGGCGTGCTCGCCGCGCTCGCCGGCTCCGACCGCAAGGCCGCGCTCGCCTTCGTCACCGATTTGATGTCGATTGCCGGCACCACCAATGTCGGCGGCCGCACCACGGCCGAGATCGCCGACCGCTTCCTCGAGCAATCGACGCTGAAGGGCGGCGCGTTGCCGCGCGAGGCAATCGCCGTGCTCAAGCGATTCCTGTCGATCGCGGGCAATCCCGACGACGCAATTGCCGCGCTGCGCGCGCTCACCGCCGATGCCAGGCTCGATCTCACCGCAGCGATCGACCAGTTCGAGAGCCGGGTCGGCTTCATGGCGGCGCGCGGCATCGACGTGAAGCAGACACGCTTCTCGACCGCGTTCGGGCGCGGGCTCGATTATTACACCGGCTTCGAATTCGAGCTGCATCATCGCGGCAACGGCGCCGAGCCGCTGGTGGCCGGCGGCCGCTACGACGGGCTGATGACCCAGCTCGGTTCAGCCGAGCCGATCCCCGCGGTCGGCTTCTCGGTCTGGGTGGGCACGCTGACCCGGATCGGTCGCAAGGTGGGAGCTTAAGTCATGAGCGCGCCATTCGTTCTGGCCGTTCCCTCCAAGGGCCGCCTGCAGGAAAACGCCGAGGCCTTCTTCGCCCGTGCCGGGCTGAAGCTGTCGAAGGCCGGCGGCGCACGCGATTATCGCGGCACCATCGCGGGCCTCGACAATGTCGAGGTCGCCTATCTCTCGGCGAGCGAGATCGCATCGCAGCTGTCGCGCGGCTTCGCCCATCTCGGCGTCACCGGCGAAGACCTGGTGCGCGAGAACATCCCTGACGCCGACAAGCGCGTGTCGCTGATCGAGGGGCTCGGCTTCGGCTATGCCGACGTCGTCGTGGCGGTGCCGCAGGCGTGGATCGACGTCCGCACCATGGCCGATCTCGACGATGTCACCACCGGCTTCCGCGAGCAGCATCACATGCGGATGCGGGTCGCGACCAAGTTCGTCAACCTCACCCGCACGTTCTTCCAGAGCCACGGCATCACCGATTACCGCATCGTCGAGAGCGCAGGCGCCACCGAAGGTGCGCCGGCGGCCGGCAGCGCCGAGCTGATCGTCGACATCACCACCACGGGCGCGACGCTTGCCGCCAACGGCCTGCGGGTGCTCGACGACGGCGTGATGCTGCGCAGCCAGGCCAATCTGGTCGCCTCGAAGGATGCCGACTGGACGCCGCAGGCGCGCGAGACCGCGCGCGTCATCCTCGATCACATCGCAGCGCGGGCGCGCGCCAACAAATACCGCGAGGTCCGAACCCGCTTCCGGCAGTGCGACGCCACCCTGCTCGGCGAAGCCCATAGCCGGTTCGGCGTCGTAGCCCCGTTCGGCGGACCGACCTCGTCGGGCATGCTGACGCTGCACTGCCCGCCGGGGCAGCTCTATGCGCTGGCGAGCTTCCTGCGCGAGCACGGCGCCGAGACCGTCTCGGTGGTGTCGCTCGACTACGTGTTCGACCGGGAGAACCCGCTGTTCGCCAAGCTCGAGGCGTTCCTGCGGCGGTGAAACCAAAGCTTGTTGAGCAGCTTTGTTCAGCGTAGCGACAGCTAACGGCGGCTACCATATGCTGTTGAGATGACCTTGAACGCCCTCTGGAACCTTGATCGATGACGCTGGGCTCTGACGTATCCGCCCTGACGACCACCGCGGCGAGCGCCGCCGCGAAGGGGCTGTCGATTGTCATCCCCGTCTACAACGAGGCGACGGGCCTCGCCGCCCTGCATCAGCGCATCTGCGATCTCGCCAGGACATTGCGGGAGCGCTATCGGCTGTCTTGCGAGGTCGTCTATGTCGACGACGGCAGCAAGGACGCGACGCTGTCGATCGCCCGCTCGCTGCCGGCCGATGCGATCGACGTCCAGGTGGTGTCGCTGTCGCGCAATTTCGGCAAGGAGGCCGCGCTGATGGCCGGCCTCGACCATGCCCGGCTCGGCGCCGTCATGTTCATGGACGGCGACGGCCAGCATCCGCCCGCGCTGATCGAGCAACTGGTCCGACACTGGATCGATGACGGCTATGACGTCGTCTATACCGCCAAGGCGCATCGCGACAACGAGACCTTCCTGCGCCGGGTCGCCGTACACGGCTTCTACGCGCTGATCAATTGGGGCGCCCGCCAGAAGATCCCGGAAGACGCCGGCGACTTCCGCCTGCTGTCGCCGCGCGCGGTCACGGCGCTGCGGCAATTGCCGGAGCGCAACCGCTTCTTCAAGGGCCTCGCGAGCTGGATCGGCTTCCGCCAGATCCGGGTCGATTACGAGCCCTCGGCGCGCGCCCATGGCGTCACCACCTTCAACGCCGCAAGCCTGCTCGGCCTGTCGATCGAGGGCCTGACCTCGTTCTCGGTGGCGCCGCTGCGCTTCGCCAGCCTGCTCGGCGTCATCCTCGCCGGCATCGCCTTCCTGTTCGGCCTCTCGATCCTCTGGGAGGTCTTCACGACCGGCAAGCAGGTCCCCGGCTATCCCTCGCTCGTGGTCGGCCTGATGACCATCGGCGGCGTGCAGCTCATCATGATCGGCATCGTCGGCGAATATATCGGCAAGATCCTGTCCGAGCTGAAGGCGCGCCCGATCTACTTCGTCGCCGAGCACAGCGAGAAGCATTTCGAGACCGACAAGGCCGACGACGCCTCGAAGCGGACGGCGGCTGAATGAGCGCGGCCGCGAGCCTGCGGCGGATCTGGCTCTGCGCCGACGATTACGGCATCAGCCCCGGCGTCAACCGCGCCATCCGTGACCTGATCGAGCGCGGCCGCCTCAACGCCACGTCAGTGATGATGGTGGGCCCCGCGATCGAGCGCAGCGAGGTCGATGCGCTTCAGGCCTCGGCACGGCAAAGCCCGCGCTGCGCGATCGGATTGCACGTGACGCTGTCCGCACCGTTCCGGCCGCTCACCATGCATTACCGTCCGCTCGACGGCGACATGTTCATGCCGTTTCCGAAACTCCTGCGCGCAGGGTTGATGCGGCGGCTGGACCGCGAATTCGTCCGCAACGAGGTGAAGGCGCAGCTGGCGGCCTTCGTGGAGGCATTCGGACGCGCGCCCGACTTCGTCGACGGCCATCAGCATGTGCAGCTTTATCCGCAGGTGCGCGACGGCTTCGTCGATGCCGTCAGCGAGGGCGCGCCGCAGGCCTGGGTGCGCCAGGGCGGCCGCGACCTGCCGCTGACGCAGCGGCTCGCCTCTCCGAAGGCCATGGTGCTCGACATCCTCAGCGCGCAATTCCGCCGCCGCGCCGGCAGCGCCGGCCTCCGCTTCAATCCCGGCTTTGCCGGCGCCTATGATTTTACGCGCGCGTCCGATTTCGGCGAGTTGATGCGGCAATTCCTCGAAGGCCTCCCCGACGGCGGCCTCGTGATGTGCCATCCGGGCTTCGTCGACGATGTCCTCACCGGCCTTGACCCGATGACGGACGTGCGCGAGCGCGAGCACGCCTATCTCTCGGGCGACGCCTTCCCGCGCCTGCTGGCGGACAGCAACGTGACACTGGGATGACCCGGACGAAAAGCGAGCCCGTCAGGCAGCTTGTCGCATACGGAAATTTAATCCGGCGGGCACTGTTGGGGCCACATTGGAACCCTACATCTTCGGCGCGCTTGGTTTTGCGCAGAGGAGACAGATCATGACGCCGCAGGAACGCCAGCTCGTTGACGAGCTTTTCGACCGGCTTTCGAAACTGGAAAATGCACCGCGCGATCCCGATGCGATCGCCGCGATCTCCGACGGGCTGCGCAAGGCCCCCGGCGCCGTCTACGCGCTGGTGCAGACCACGCTGCTGCAGGACGAGGCGTTGAAGCGCGCCCATAACCGCATCCAGGAGCTGGAAGCGGCCCATGCGCCCGAGCAGGCGCCGTCCGGCGGCTTCCTCGACACCATGCGCGACACCTTGTTCGGCGGGAGCCCCTCGCGCGGCTCGGTTCCGAATGTGCCGCCGCGTGACTCCCGGCCGGTCTGGAACAGCGGCCAGGCGATGCAGCAGGCGCAGCCGGGTTACGGCCAGCCGCAATATGGACAGCCTTACGGCCAAGGCCCGGGTCAAGCCCCCGGCCAGGGTTATGGGGCCCCGGGTCAGGGTTATGGCGCTCCGCCGGTCGGCGGTGGCGGCGGCTCGTTCCTCGGCACGGCGGCGGCAGCCGCGGCCGGCGTCGTCGGCGGCTCGCTGCTGCTCTCCAGCATCCGCGGCATGATGGGCGGATCGCACCAGCAGGCCTTTGGCGACACCACGATCATCGAGGAGCGCGGTGGCGGCAGCGGGGGTGGAAGCCCTTGGGGTGGTAGCGGCGATCAGTCCGGCGGCTCGCTGGCGCGCGATGCCGGCCTCAACGACATCGGCTCGAACCGGGATTCCCGCCAGGGCTTCTTCGACCAGGCCTCGAACGACCGCGACAACAACGACCAGAACTACGACGACGATCACGACAACGGCAACATGGACATGGCCGACGACGACAGCGATTTCGGCGGCGGCGACGATGGCGGCAGCGATTACGCGTAAGGCTGCCTGATTGGCGCACCAAACAAAACGGCCGCCCGGGAGGCGGCCGTTTTCATTTCAAGCTGTTTGCTCAGGACCTCTCACATCACCACGACCCTGGTGCCGACATTGACGCGGCCGTAGAGGTCGATGACGTCCTCGTTGCGCATGCGGATGCAGCCGGAGGAGACGTTGGTGCCGATGGTCCAGGGCTCGTTGGAGCCGTGGATGCGGTAGAGCGTCGAGCCCAGATACATCGCGCGGGCGCCGAGCGGGTTTTCCGGACCGCCCTCCATGTGCCGCGGCAGGTCGGGCCGGCGCGCGATCATTTCCGCCGGCGGGGTCCAGTCCGGCCATTCGCGCTTGGCCGTGATCGACTTCACGCCGGACCAGGTGAAGCCCGGACGCCCGACGCCGATGCCGTAGCGCATCGCGCGACCGTTGCCCTCGACGAGGTAGAGGAACTTGTTCGGCGTATCGACCACGATGGTGCCGGCAGTTTCCTTGCCGCTATAGTCAACAATCTGTTTCTCGAATTTCGGATCGAACGGACGCTGCCGCGGGTCAATCGCCTCCTGCTGGAGACCGGCGCCTTGCTGATATCCGCCTTGCATCTGCGGCTCACCCATCGGCGGCAGGCGGCGCTGGTCGTAATAGCCCGGCTGCTGCTGATAGACCGGTGCTTGCGGCGCGTAGGCCGGACCGCGGCCGGGGCCGTCGCCGAACAGGAACTCGATGAAGCCGCCACCCATGTTGGCATTGGAGGCGACGCGCACCGGCGCCGCCGGCACGTGCGGCTGGTAGAGTACCGCGGGCGGATCGTTCGGCACCGTATTGTCGAAGGCGCTGGCGCTGTTTACGCCGGCAACGAAGGTGCAAGCGCTGCCGAGCAGCGCGACAGACATTTTCTTGAACATCGACGTACTCTGTACTGTTTCGTCTAGATCACACGCGTCGCGAAAGGCGCCTGGCTGATCCGCCGCCGCGACGTGGTCAATAAAAAGCAAAAGCCGTTGCGTTTGGTAAACGGAAGCGGCGTTTGGATTCACCACGTCGCGAGCGGGCCTGCAATTTGGCGATCAGCGTTTATTTTCGATGAATGCTGATCGCTCATGGTTAATCGCTCCTTCTCGCGCCGTCGCGCACGACTGCAAGTCAGTTCCGGCGTGAACCTCGTGTTAAATCGCTTCTGCCTACAAAGTCCGCGTGAGTGAGGTGGGGGGAGTATCCTGATGGCTGTTCACCGCAAGCGTTTTCGTGTCGAAGATATCGTCGGTGGCGAGTTGCCCATTCTCGACGTAACTGATGAGGCAACCCCGATGCATAGCGAGATCATGGCCGAGCTGCGCGCGATCCGCGCCCAGATGGCGAAGGGCGCCGTTGCTGCCCCGCTGACCGGCAGCGCGGCGATGGCGGCGATCGACGCCTCCACGGCCCACGAGCTTTCCGAAGCCCGCACCATGCTCGAGACCTACCGGGCGCAGATCGAGCAGTGCGAGAAGCTGAAGGTCGAGCTCGACCTGATCCATGACGCCATCGACCGCACCAAGCGCGAGATCGCGACGCTGCATGGCAAGAGCTTCGACGGCGGCGAGATGGCCAAGGTCAATGGCGAGCTCGGCGCAGTCGTCGGCGGTACCGAGCAGGCCACCCAGCAGATCCTCGAAGCCGCCGAGTCGATCGACCAGGCCGCTTCCGCACTCTCCAAGGTCGACTCGGTCGATCAGCAGAAGCGTCTCGCCGACGACATCCAGGAACGCGTCATCTCGATCTTCGAAGCGTGCAACTTCCAGGACCTGACCGGCCAGCGCATCAGCAAGGTCATGACCACCATGAAGTTCATCGAGCAGCACATCAATGCGATGATGGACATCTGGGGCGGCGTGGACGCGATCAAGGCCCATGTGCCCCCGCCGGTCGACCAGCGCAGCGACGACGAAAAGCTCCTCAACGGCCCGAAGCTCGCCGGCGACGTCGGCCACGCCTCGCAGGACGACATCGACGCCCTGTTCGACTGAGCAGACGCGAGATAGAGAAAAACAGAACGCCGGCGAGAGCCGGCGTTTTTTGTTGTCTTCGTCATTGCGAGCGAAGCGAAGCGAAGCAATCCAGTATCCCTCCGCGGAGGCAGCCTGGATTGCTTCGTCGCTTCGCTCCTCGCAATGACGAGTGGTTAGGTTCGAACCCCGATCACGCCCGCGGCGCGCAGCGGACGTAGACCATGTTGCCGTAGCGGGTGGCGGCGTCCTTGTCGATGAAACGGGTGATCATGACGCGGCCGTCGAAGGAGACGATCTCGCGGTCCTGCTCGCCGGGGGTGGGACCGGCCGGCCCGATATAATTCTTGCCGCTCGGCGAGCCCTTCAGCCGGAGCTCCTGGGGCGTTGCCTGGTCGGCCAGATGCATGACCACGCCGCCGGAGGAACCGGCGCCGATCACGTAGGGATTCTTGCACTGCTCGCGCGCCATCTTCTCGGTGCGGGGGCGGTCGGCCGGGTTCTGGAATGAGGCGAGGCCCCAGCGGCCGACGATCTCGTCGGCACGGATGCTCGCCGGCATTTCCGGACCGGAGCCGCCGGTGTCGGCCTCGGGCGGTGGTTGGTTCGACGAGAACGACGGCAGGCTCATACCGCCGCCGCAGGCGCCGAGCAGCAGCGCCAGGCATGAGGCGGCCGCCAGATTGGCAACCGTGCGCACGTGAGCTGAACTGATCATGGCATTCCCCCGAACAAGACCATGGCCGCACCCCTCCCGCAGCCAAGCGCAAAACCGCTGCCGGAGCAATGACGTCCTTTGATACGCCGGGGCCCCGAACAAGTTTCCAATGGCACCATCCTATATCCGCCTCACCAATCGCTTAACCACCTTTGCTTGACAGGATCGCGGCCAAGCCATATTTCCGGGCGCACTATTAGCACTCGGAAAGCCCGATTGCTAAGCGCGCCGTTCGATCCTCAGGACGAGGGGGACGGAAGCGCCGCCCCACCCACTTCCGCTACTTCCGAAGCGAGCCTTCCAAAGGGAAACGTCATGGCTAAATCCAAATTTCGTCCGCTGCATGACCGTGTCGTGGTCAAACGTATCGACGCCGAGGAAAAGACCAAGGGCGGCATCATCATTCCGGATACCGCCAAGGAAAAGCCGTCCCAGGGCGAGATCGTCGCCGTCGGCCCCGGCGGCCGCGACGAGGCCGGCAAGCTGATCCCGATCGACCTCAAGGTCGGAGACCGCGTGCTGTTCGGCAAGTGGTCGGGCACCGAGGTCAAGATCGACAACGAAGATCTCCTGATCATGAAGGAGTCGGACATCATGGGCGTTCTGGCCTAAGGCCATCCGCCTGAACGGCCGCTGAATGTCATGCCCGGATCGCTCGATCCGGGCATCCATCATTCCGCCGGGGTCAACCTGCCGATCCCGGAATTGATGCGAAGGCGGCAAGATACGGCACGAAACAAGACACATCACGAAACACGAGGGATTGCAGACATGGCTGCCAAAGACGTCAAGTTTTCCGGAGACGCGCGCGATCGCATGCTGCGCGGCGTCGACATTCTCGCCAACGCCGTCAAGGTGACGCTCGGCCCGAAGGGCCGCAACGTCGTCATCGAGAAGAGCTTCGGCGCACCCCGCATCACCAAGGACGGCGTCACCGTCGCCAAGGAGATCGAGCTCGAGGACAAGTTCGAGAACATGGGCGCCCAGATGGTGCGTGAGGTCGCCTCCAAGACCAACGACCTCGCCGGCGACGGCACCACCACCGCGACCGTGCTGGCCCAAGCCATCGTGCGCGAAGGCGCCAAGGCGGTTGCCGCCGGCATGAACCCGATGGACCTCAAGCGGGGAATCGACAGCGCGGTTGCCGCCGTCATCAAGGACATCGAAAAGCGCGCCAAGCCGGTTGCCGCCTCCTCCGAGGTCGCCCAGGTCGGCACCATCTCGGCCAACGGCGATGCCGCGATCGGCAAGATGATCGCCCAGGCGATGCAGAAGGTCGGCAACGAGGGCGTCATCACAGTCGAGGAGAACAAGTCGCTCGACACCGAGGTGGACATCGTCGAGGGCATGAAGTTCGACCGCGGCTATCTGTCGCCCTACTTCGTCACCAACGCCGAGAAGATGACCGCCGAGCTCGAGGACGCCTACATCCTCCTGCACGAGAAGAAGCTGTCGGGCCTGCAGGCCATGCTGCCGGTGCTGGAAGCCGTGGTGCAGTCGGGCAAGCCGCTCGTCATCATCGCCGAGGACGTCGAGGGCGAGGCGCTGGCCACCCTGGTCGTCAACCGCCTCCGTGGCGGCCTCAAGGTCGCCGCCGTCAAGGCGCCTGGCTTCGGTGATCGCCGCAAGGCCATGCTGGAAGACCTCGCGATCCTGACCGGCGGCCAGCTGATCTCCGAAGACCTCGGCATGAAGCTCGAGAACGTCACGGTGAAGATGCTGGGTCGCGCCGGCAAGGTCGTGATCGACAAGGAGAACACCACGATCGTCAAGGGCGCGGGCAAGAAGCCGGAGATCGAGGCCCGCGTCGGCCAGATCAAGGCCCAGATCGAGGAGACCACCTCGGACTACGACCGTGAGAAGCTCCAGGAACGCCTCGCCAAGCTCGCCGGCGGCGTCGCGGTGATCCGCGTCGGCGGCGCCACCGAGATCGAGGTCAAGGAGAAGAAGGACCGCGTCGAGGACGCGCTCAACGCCACCCGCGCCGCGGTGCAGGAAGGCATCGTCCCCGGCGGCGGCGTCGCGCTGCTCCGCGCCAAGAAGGCCGTCGGCCGTCTCACCAACGCCAATGCCGACGTCCAGGCCGGCATCAACATCGTACTGAAGGCGCTGGAAGCCCCGATCCGCCAGATCTCCGAGAACGCCGGCGTGGAAGGCTCGATCGTGGTCGGCAAGATCCTGGAGAACAAGTCCGAGACCTTCGGCTTCGACGCCCAGAACGAAGACTATGTCGACATGGTCGAGAAGGGCATCATCGATCCCGCCAAGGTGGTGCGCACCGCGCTGCAGGACGCCGCCTCTGTGTCCGGCCTGCTGGTGACCACCGAAGCCATGGTCGCCGAGTTGCCGAAGAAGGACGCTCCGCCCGCGATGCCCGCCGGCGGCGGCATGGGCGGCTTCTAAGCCGTCCGTTCCATCACAGTGTTGCGAAGGCCGCCTCCGGGCGGCCTTCTTTTTTGCCGATCGTGGGTCACGCTTTCCGATTCAACCGACGGCCAAAACCAACTACGGTGGCGGCCGATTCTGTTCCTTCGAGGATTTCGGCGATGCGCGCGCTCCTGGTTTGCCCGACGATCATTTTGGCGGCTCTGCTCGCCGTCTCGCCCGAAGTCGCATCCGCCCAGATGAAATTGTCGCCGAAGGCGGCAGCGCCTGGTGGTACCGAGACGCGCTATTTCACCTCGATCGACGGGCTGATGGACGGCAATGCCGACGTGATCCTGAAGGAGACGCGCCAGGGCAAGACGGTCACCGCGGCCGTGCTCGACGTCTGCTATCCCGTCGCAAAGAATTCCGACCGCAAGGACCGCTTCGTCGTGAACCTCCAGGTCGCCGGCCCGAACCTGACCGGCACGACGCAGAGCCTCGGCGAAAAGTCGCCCGTCAGCGTGAAGCTGCTGCGCAAGCAGTCCGGCGACACGTTCGAATTCCGTGGCCAGATCAGCATCGGCCAGACTGTCACCGAGGTCACCTCGCCCGACAATTCCGATCTCAGTGAGAAGGAATTCCAGGACAACCAGACCTCCGACGACGGCATCACGGCGCAGCCGAAGGATTTCACCGACGTCTCGCCGGAGGCGATCGCGGTCAAGGTCAAGCTGGATGCGGCCACCGAGTTCCTGAAGAGCCTGAAGGGCCAGGAGGTCGAGGTGACGCTGGCGAGCCTGTCGGTCGGGTGCGATGCGCTGCGCGCCGGCGAGCAGACCATCAACATGTCGGTCGATCCGGAGCGCGCGGCCGCGCTGCTGGCCAAGTTCAAGGCGATGCCGGGCGTCACCGCCGCAGGCTGGACCGCTGGCATGACCGAGATGGACCGCACCATCCGCTTTGCCGCCGCCGACTGGCGCGACGGCGACAAGATCAGCCGCGACAAGCTCGCGAGCGCGGTGGCCGGCGTGCTGAGCAAGACGCTCGCGGCAAAGCCCGTCTCGCAAAACTTCAATCCCGCGACCGGCAAGCTCAAGCTGGTGTTCAAGCGGCCGAACCAGGATTTCCCCGCGCTCGATCTCACCGACACGATCGAGATCGCAGGGCTGATCTCGCCGGACAAGCCCGGCAGCACCGACAAGCTGATGCTGTGGATCGGCAGCCCCGCGACCACGACCGCCGACGAGAGCAGCGGCGCCAAGCTCAACCTCTCGGACGAAGCTTCGGCCGACGAGGAAGGCGATCAGCCCGACGACAACGGCTCGATCGAGGCGCTCGCCAAGGAACTGAAGGGCCAGCGCTGGGACGCCGACAAGTCGGTGTGGAAATAGGCTCTCGTGCCCCGGACGCAGCGCCTGCGCGCTACGCCTTGTCCGGGACACGAGAGCGAACGCTAATTCCCGGTCGAGCGAAAGCGCAGCGGCTTGGGGCCGATCAGCGTCAGCACATCACCCTGGCGCTTCCAGGTCTCGACGCTGCTCAGTGCGGCGACGAGTTCGTCGTCGGCCTGCGCCCTTGCCGGCGGGCAGGAGCGGTCCTGGATCTGGCCCGGCACGAAGATCACGGTGTTGCCGGCGACCGAGAACTGGCCCTTGCCGCCCTTGCACCAGAGCTCAAGCACGACCTCACCATTGTCGCCGATCTCGATGTTCGGAATCCGCTTCGAGCCGGGCTGCGGCAGCGCCTCCAGCGTCATCTCGGTGCCGAACGGAAAACCGTCCTCGGCGCGAGCGAGCGTTGACATCGCGAGCATTGCAACCATCACACATGCGATCTGCTTGATCGAAACCATGAAACCTCTCGACCGACCTGATTTGCCGCACCTTCTATAAGAGGATGGCGTCATTGAGAAGGTTCGCCGGGCGCGGACGCAAAATCCCCGCGAGGGCGAACCTCGCGGGGATTTGCGTCGAAGCGTGGCCCGTTACTGCAGGACCAGCGCCGTGAACGGCCAGACATAGGCCTGCAACGTCACGAGCACGCCGACGAGACAGGCCAGCACGATCGAGTGCCAGAACACGAAGCGCAGGATGGTGCCCTCGTGGCCGTACCAATTGGTGGCGGTCGAGGCGACCACGATCGACTGCGCGTCGATCATCTTGCCCATCACGCCGCCGGAGGAGTTCGCCGCCGCCATCAGCACCGGCGACAGACCGAGCTGCTGCGACGTGATCTTCTGGAGGTTGCCGAACAGAATGTTCGACGACGTATCCGATCCGGTCAGCGCCACACCCAGCCAGCCGAGCAGCGTACCGAAGAAGGGATAGAGCACGCCGGTTGCGGCGAAGGCGAGACCGAGCGTGGCGTCGACGCCGGACAGCCGCGTCAGCGTCCCGATCGCGAGCATCGCCGAGATCGTGATCAGCGAGATCGCGCACAGGCGGATGGTGCGGCCGTACTCGGTGACGAGCCGGCCGGGACCGACGCCCATCAGGAAGCCCGAGATGATCGCCGCGATCAGCATGCCGGTGCCGGTGAACGAGAGATAGGTGAAGCCGAACACCGCGGCTTCCTTGGTCGGCGCCGGCGCCACCGGCGGCATCTTGTTGATCATCTGGTGCAGCTCGGGCACCGGATAGTTCCAGACGAAGATCGAGTTCGCCCAGGTCTTGAAGGCACCGTTGCCCCAGATCAGCATCACGATGCAGACGATGATCCACGGCAGCAGCGCACTCCACATCTCGCTCTGCGTCAGCGGCGTCTTGTCGATCGGCTTTGCGGTGGCCATCGTCGCCGCCGATTCGTCATGTCCGCGCAGCGCCGGCGACAGCCAGAGCTGCTTCGGCCGCCACACCTTCAGGAACAGGATCAGCGCGCCCATCGAGATCAGCGACGCGCCGATGTCGACGATCCAGGGATTGATGAAGTTCGAGATCACGAATTGCGGGATCGCGAACGAGACGCCGGTGACGAGGATCGCCGGCCAGACGTCCTTCATGCCCTTCCAGCCCGCGAACGCCCACACCACCCAGAACGGCACGATCAGCGAGAAGAACGGCAATTGCCGTCCGACCATCGCACCGAGAATGTAGGGATCGAGTCCGGTGACCGAGGCGAGGCCCTGGATCGGCGTCCCCAGCGCGCCATAGGCGACCGGCGCAGTGTTGGCGATCAGCGACAGGCCGGAGGCCGCGAGCGGCGAGAAGCCGAGGCCGATCAGCACGGCGCCGGTGATCGCGACCGGTGTGCCGAAGCCCGACGCGCCCTCGAAGAAGGCGCCGAACGAGAACGCGATCAGCAGGAGTTGCAGCCGCCGGTCCTCGGTGACGCCGCCGACCGCGCGCTTGAGCAATTCGAAGCGGCCGGTGGCGACCGTCACCTGATAGAGGAAGATGACATTGAGAACGATCCAGCCGATCGGGAAGAAGCCGGTGACGATGCCGAGCACGGAGGCGCGGATCGACATGTTGGCCGGCATGGTGAAGACGAAGATCGTGATCAGGTTGGTCACGATCACGGCGATGATGGCCGCGATATGCGCCTGGACACGGCCGCTCGCGATCAGGACCAGCAGCGTGACGACAGGGATCGCCGCCGCGATGGTCGACAGCACGGGACTGTGCAGCGGATCATAGATTTGATTCCACATGGTCTTCCTCCCCCACGCATGTGTGTGGCAGGCGGCCCGCGTGGACAGCCGGACCTGCTTGGCGTTGGAAGCGATAACCCCCGAGTTGGACGCGAATTCCTCGCGAATGCGGCGGTTCCCGCCTGCTCACAAGCTCGCGAAATCCTGGAGGCCCCCACCCCGCGCCGTTACGCCCATGCTAGGGTTGCAAGCTGCGACAAGACAACGCAAATTGCAGAACTTGCGACTTTAGTCTAAGCGCGCCCCTTTTTCGTCCAGGGACGCCCATGTCTGCCATTGCCGCAAGCCTTTGGCTTCGGGCATTTGTGCACATCCCCTCGAGGAGACCTAGCTCTGTGAACAACATCCGCGCCACGCTCGCGATCGTCTGGCGAATCGCCATTCCCTATTTCCGGTCCGAGGACAAATGGGCCGGCCGCGGCCTGCTCGGCGCCGTGATCGCGATCGAGCTGGCGCTGGTCGCAATCGACGTGCTGGTGAACCAGTGGCAGAACCGGTTCTACAGCGCGCTCCAGAACAGCGATTGGGACGCCTTCGTCACGCAGATCTGGATCTTCATCGCCCTCGCGTTCACCTTTATCGCGCTGGCGGTCTACAAGCTGTACCTGAACCAGTGGCTCCAGATCCGCTGGCGGAATTGGCTGACCAAGCACTATCTCGGCGAATGGCTCAACGGCGCCACGCACTACCGCATGCAGCTCAAGGGCGACGCGGCCGACAACCCGGACCAGCGCATCACCGAGGACGTCAAGAACTTCGTCGAGCAGACCCTGACCATCGGGCTCGGCCTGCTCTCCTCGATCGTGACGCTGTTCTCCTTTGCGCTCATCCTCTGGGGCCTCTCCAACGCCGCGCCGCTGCACCTGTTCGGCACCGACTTCATGATCCCCGGCTATCTGTGCTGGGGCGCGCTGATCTACGCGATCTTCGGCACCGCGCTGGCGCACTGGATCGGCCGCCCCCTGGTCAACCTCAATTTCGAGCAGCAGCGCTATGAGGCGGACTTCCGCTTCAACCTCGTCCGCGTCCGCGAGAACTCCGAGCAGATCGCGCTGCTCAAGGGCGAAGGCGCCGAACGCAGCCGCCTGCTCGATCGCTTCGGCTTCGTGATCGGCAATTGGTACGCGATCATGAGCCGGACCAAGCGCCTCACGATGTTCACGGCGAGCTATCAGCAGGCCGCCGTGATCTTTCCCTATGTGCTGGTGGCGCCGGCCTTCTTCGCCAAGAAGATCCAGCTCGGCGACATGATGCAGACGGCCTCGGCCTTCTCGAGCGTCCAGGGCGCATTGTCGTTCTTCGTGACGGCCTACCGGTCGCTGGCGGAATGGCGCGCGATCGTCGCACGTCTCGACGGCTTCGAAATGTCGGTCGAGACCGCGGCAAACCTGCCGGCGCATGAGGCGACGGTCGAGCTCAAGCCGGGCGGCAGCCGCAATATCAGCCTGGAGAAGCTCTGCGTGTATCTGCCCAACGGCACGCCTCTGGTCGCAGCCGACGGCTTCGCCATCCAGGCGCCGGAGCGCGTGCTCGTGACCGGGCCGTCGGGCTCCGGCAAGTCGACGCTGTTCCGCGCCATCGCCGGCATCTGGCCGTTCGGCACCGGCACCATCGCCATCCCCGCGCAGGCGAAGCTGATGATGCTGCCGCAACGCCCCTATTTCCCGGTCGGCGCACTGGGCGACGCCGTGATCTATCCGGCAGCCCCCGGCGCATTCCAGGCTCCCCGGATCCGGGACGCCCTGATCAGCGTCGGCCTGCCCGACCTTGCCGAACGGCTCGACGAGCACGGCCACTGGAACCGGATGCTGTCGCTCGGCGAGCAGCAGCGCCTGGGGCTCGCCCGCGCGCTGCTGCATGCGCCGGACTATCTGTTCCTCGACGAGGCCACCGCGTCACTCGACGAGCCCTCCGAGGCCCGGCTCTACCGGCTGCTGGCCGAGAAGCTGCCGCAGGCCGCCATCGTCTCGATCGGCCACCGCTCGACGCTCGATGCCTTCCACACCCGCAAGGTGACGATGATGAAGGACGGCGCGATCCACGTCCTCGGCAAGGACGGTGAGCCGGCCGAGGCGGAAACGACCGCGGCGCGCTGAGGCGCGGGGAACGGCCTCGTCATTGCGAGTCACCGGATCCGCGCACAGCGCGGCCCCGGTGGCTCGCAATGACGGAGCGTGAGGAACCGGCGCCGCTACCGGCTCGCATTCAGGTAGTCGACACGCCTGCGCAGGCTGACTCCACGTCCTGGCCGTGTCTTGGCCGTGTCCTGGCCGTAAGGCCGAGACTTCCCCTGCCTCACGTCTCCAACCCCCAAAGCAAAAGGGCGGCAGGTTGCCCTGCCGCCCTTTGAAGTCGTCTCGGGAAGAAACTTACTTCAGGTTGCTCATCGCCGTCAGGTCGAACGACAGCTTGGCGACGCCAGCAGCGCTACACCAGTTGGAGCCGAAGGCCGTGGCCGCGTTCGCGCCACCGTTGACCGGGGTGACGAAGCCGGGGCTGGAATTGGTGGCCGAGAAGTCGCTGGTGAAGGCGTTGCAATTGCCCTTGGACAGGTCGGTGTCGTAGTAGCGCAGATCGAGCGTGAACACCTTGTAGGTGAAGCCGACACCGATGTTCCAGGTGTTGTAGCTCGGCTCCTTGATGCCGTTCGCGTACAGCGGGTCGCCGGCGATGCCGTAGAAGACGTCGGAGGTGCCGAGCCACTGACGGCCGAACTCACCCGACACATACATGCCGACGCCGCTGGCGCCGAAGGTCGTGCTCGGAGCGGTCCACTTGGCGGTGATCGAGGAGTAGTTGCCCCAGGCGCCGAGGTTCAGGAAGTTCGGCGAATAGTACTCGTTGAAGCCAACCACCCACTGGTCGTTAATGTTGAGGTTCAGCTTGGCGTAGACTTCGTAGAAGCTCGCGTCCTTCTTGGCGAAGTTGCCGTTGATCGGAAGGCCGATGGCGCCCTGGGAATTGTCGAGGCTGCTGCCGCAATTGCCCTGGACGAGGGTGCCCTGCGAGCCGAAGCAGCTTCCGCCCGGATACAGGTAGCCCCAGATACCGAAGTCGAAGGCGAACATGCCGAAGGTCGGGCGGATACCGCCGTAGATGTCGACTTCGGCCGCGGCGCGGTTCGGGAACGAAATGCTCTCCGCGGACGCACCGACGTAGAGCTGCAGGTCCTTGTTGACGTTGTAGCGCGGCTCGAAATAGGCCGCGACCGACGGGTTGTGGTTCGACTGGGTGATACCGCGGAAGATGTAGTCGCTCATGATGCCGCCGCCGAAGGCGATATCCCAGGGGTCAAACGCGGGCGGCGGGGGAGCCTTCAGCGCCTTTACCGGCATGTCCGCCGCGAAAGCCGAACCCGTCACCATTGCCAGCGCCGTTGCCAACAAAGCCACTTTTTTCATTTCGATCCCCATCACCAGTTCTTACCTAGTCGGTTTCCCGGAAGCCCCCCGGGGCGTACGACCTGTCTGCAAAATTGCGTTACTGCGACAATCTGTAGTGAGGGATGCAAACCGTGAAGCAAAAAACACGGGCACCTGCCGACTTTTTGGGCGTTTTGGCGATTCCACGAAAGGTTGTCAGCCTGTGTTGCTTCTCGATCACATTATTTGCATTCCAAAGTGCACAGGAGGGTCCGGGTTAGTACGGAACCCACAGGGCGCGGTGCCCACGCTACGAATCGTACTGGCGCGAGAAATGGCGGCCGACCGAGCGCCCGCGGGCGATGCAAAAAGGCCGCAGCGCCTCCGCCGCGGCCTTCCTATTGTCGATCATGGTCGTTGGGACAGGCCCAGCGCCTAGATTGAGCCTAGCCCTGCCCCTCGGCCGGCGTGGGTTCCGCAGAAGACGAAGGCATCGCCCAGCTCGTCTCGGCGACAGGCTCGGGAGCCGGAGCTGCCACCGGCGCTGACGGTTGCGGTGCGGGAGCTGCCTTCGCCTTCTTCGGTGCCGCTTTCTTCGCGGCCTTCTTGGGTGGAGCCTTCTTCGGTGCAGCCTTCTTCGCAGCCTTGGCGGCTTTCTTCGCCGTCTTCTTCGCAGCCTTCTTCGGCGCGGCCTTCTTGGCTGACTTCTTCGCAGACTTCTTGGCTGCCTTCTTCGCGGTCTTCTTCGCCGCTACAACCTTCTTGGCCTTTTTGGCCTTCTTGCTTTTCTTCTTCTTCGCTTTCGCCATCGTGGTCCTCCTGTTGCCGCCGAACAATGGTCGATCGGGCGTCGTTCTGCCGTCACCCCGGGAGGAAAGCTCAGCTCGACGTGTTGAGTGCCGGCCGCGACCCGCCCGTAGCCCAATCGAGAAGCTCAATCGTGTGTACGACCGGAACTGACGTGCCACTGGCAATCTGCACCATGCAGCCGATATTGCCCGCGGCAATCATGTCCGGCTTGACGCTTGCGATGTTGGCAACCTTGCGATCGCGCAACCGGCCCGCAAGCTCGGGCTGGAGAATGTTGTAGGTCCCCGCCGAGCCGCAACACAAATGGCTCTCGGGCACATCTTTCACCACGAATCCATTCTTGGAAAGCAATTCTTTCGGAAGGCCCGTGATTTTCTGGCCGTGCTGCAACGAACACGCTGAGTGATAGGCGACGACGATGTTGTCGTGACGCTCAGACGGTTCGAGTCCGAGGCCCGCAACATACTCCGTGATGTCCTTCGCAAGCGCGGACACCTTCGCCGCATCGGCCGCGAAAGCTTGATCCTCACGGAGCAGATAGCCGTAGTCCTTGATCACCGTGCCGCAGCCGGATGCGGTCACCAGGATGGCGTCGAGCCCTTCGCCTGCGGCTTCTTTCTGCCAGGCCGTGACGTTGGCCCGGGCCCGTCCCAAGGCATCCTGATCGTTGCCGAGATGGTGGGTCAGCGCGCCGCAACACTGCTCGTCCCGGACCAGGACGACTTCGATGCCGTGGCGGGTGAGAAGGCTGATGGCGGCCTGGTTGATGCGCGGCGCCAGCACCTGCTGGGCGCAGCCCTGGAGCAGCGCGACCCGGCCGCGCTTCTTGCCGAGCGCCGCGAACACGCTGCCCGGCAGCGCGCCGGGCGACGGCAGCCGGCTCGGGGCCAGCGCCAGCATCGCCTTCAGGCGCTGGATCAGGCCGGGCGTCGCCGAGGGCCGCGGCGTCGGCAGGAACACGGCCAGCGGGCGGGCCAGCCGCGCCAGCCACATGCTGATGCGGAAGCGCTGCGGGTCCGGCAGCACGAAGGCCAGGACCTGGCGCAGCAGGCGTTCGGTAAGCGGCCGCTGATAGCGCTGCTCGATCCTGACACGGGCCTGGTCGACGAGGTGCATGTAGTTCACGCCGGAGGGGCAGGTCGTCATGCAGGACAGGCACGACAGGCAGCGGTCGACATGCTTGACCACCTCTGCCGTCGGGGTCTGGTCCTTCTCCAGCATCTCCTTGATCAGGTAGATGCGGCCGCGCGGGCTGTCGAGCTCGTCGCCCAGCAGCACATAGGTCGGGCAGGTTGCGGTGCAGAAGCCGCAATGGACGCAGGCGCGCAGGATCTTGTCGGCCTGCGCGATATCGGGGTCGGCGAGCTGCGCCAGTGAGAATTCCGTCTTCATGCCGCAGCGTCCCGCCTCAAGCGTCCCCGGTTGAGAATGGTTTTTGGATCGAAGCTGGCGCGCACCCGCTCGCTCAAGGCGGCAATGCCTGATGCCTGCGGATGGAACACGTCGACACCGCGCCTGACGTCCTCGGCGGCCCGGATCAGCGTGGCGTGCCCGCCGACCGCGTTGGCCCGCTGACGCACGGCGGGCTCATGCGCGTCGCCATTCGGCGGCAGCGCCGCCCAGATCAGGCCGCCGCCCCAGTCGTAGATCACGTCGCCGCCGGTCTCGCGCACCAATTGGGTGCCGAGCGCCGCTCCCGAAGCCGGCGGACAGACGATCCGCCACACCGGCCAGGCGCCGAGCGCGCCGCCGGCCGCGAACGGCAACACGTCGCGGATGGCGGCCCACAGCGCGGACGAGGCGGCGTCCTCGATCAGCGTTGCGGTTCCGAACGGCGCCAGCAATTCGCGCAGCGAGCCGGCGCGGTGCGCGGCGGACGCCGTGATCCCCTCGAGCCGCAGCACGGTCAGCGCCTCGCCCTGGCCCGCGATATCGCCGAGCCCGTCGGTCTTGCCGCGGAACGCCGATTTCGGCAGATGCGCGGCGCCCGAGACGTCGTAGGGCGAGCCGAGCGCCGCGGTCATCGCCTTGTTGGCGGCGGCATCGTCCAGTCCGCGCAGCAGCAGCGTCCGCTCGGCCTCCGGCTTCGGCATCACCTTGAGCGTCACTTCGGTCATCACCGACAGCGTGCCCCAGGAGCCCGCCAGCAGCTTGCAGAGATCGTAGCCGGTGACGTTCTTCACCACCTTGCCGCCGGTCTTGAAGCTGTCGCCGAAACCGGAGACAGCATGTGCGCCGAGCAGATGGTCGCGCGCCCCGCCCGCCCTGATCCGCCGAGGACCGGCGAGGCCAGCCGCGATCATGCCGCCGATGGTGCCAAGCGCGGGCGTGCCGAGCAGCGGCGCGGTGTCCATCGGCTCGAAGGCGAATTGCTGGTTCTTGGCGTCGATCAGCGACAGCACGTCGGCCAGCGGCGCGCCGGCCTGGAGCGTGACGATCAGCTCGTTGGGCTCGTAGGAGGTGACGGCGTTGAGCGCGGAGACATCGAGCACGGCGTTGGTCGCCATCGCATGGCCGATGCCGCGCTTGGAGCCATGACCGATGATCTCGAGCGGCTGCTCATTGGCAATCGCCGCGCGCACCACCTCTTCGACGTCTTTGGCGTCTCTAACTTTGAGCGTATCCACGACTGAGCCGGTATCCAAGTTTAGAACAGAAAGCAAATCTGGCGCAGCGACGATGCGGCGATCGGCGCTAGAACCGCGGAAGGTCCGGGAATGCCAGCTTGCCGGCATGGACATGCATGCGGCCGAGCTCGGCGCAGCGGTGCAGGGTCGGAAACACTTTCCCGGGATTGAGCAGGCCCTGCGAGTCGAAGGCGCATTTCAGCCGCTGCTGCTGGTTGAGGTCGATCTCGGTGAACATGTCGCCCATCAGGTCGCGCTTCTCGATGCCGACGCCATGCTCGCCGGTGAGCACGCCGCCGAACTCGACGCAGGCGCGCAGGATGTCGGCGCCAAAGGCTTCGGCGCGCTCGATCTCGCCCGGCTTGTTGGCATCGTAGAGGATCAGCGGATGCAGATTGCCGTCGCCGGCATGGAACACGTTGGCGCAGCCGAGCTGGTATTTCTCCGAGAGTTCGCGGATGCGCGCGAGCGCCTTCGGCAGCGCGCCGCGCGGAATGGTGCCGTCCATGCAGAGATAGTCGGGCGAGATGCGCCCCACCGCAGGGAAGGCGGCTTTGCGGCCGGCCCAGAACAGATTGCGCTCGGCCTCCGAGGTCGAGATCTGGCAGGTGGTCGAGCCGCAGCCATTCGCGATGGTCTCGACCCGATTGATCAGCTCATCGACCTCGATCTTGGGACCGTCGAGCTCGATGATCAGCAATGCCTCGACGTCGAGCGGATAGCCGGCATGGACAAAGGCCTCCGCAGCGTGGATCGCGGGCTTGTCCATCATCTCCATGCCGCCGGGAATGATGCCGGCGCCGATGATGCGCGCCACGCATTCGCCGGCCGCCTCGACTTGCGCGAAGCCGACCATCAGGGCGCGTGCCGTCTCCGGCTTCTGCAGGATGCGCACCGTGATCTCGGTGATGACGCCGAGCAGGCCCTCAGAGCCGGTAATGACGCCCATCAGGTCGTAGCCGGCGTTCTCGCACCCCTTGCCGCCGATGCGCAGGATCTCCCCGCTCATCAGGACGATCTCGCAGCCGAGCACGTTGTTGGTGGTCATGCCGTATTTCAGGCAATGCACGCCGCCGGAATTCTCCGCGACGTTGCCGCCGATCGAGCAGGCGATCTGCGAGGACGGGTCGGGCGCGTAATAGAAGCCGGCATGCGCGACCGCCTGGCTGATCGCGAGGTTGGTGACGCCGGGCTCGGTGACGACGACGCGGTTGTCGAAATCGATCTCGCGGATGCGCTTGAACTTGCCGAGACCGAGCAGCACGCCGTCTTCCAGCGGCAGCGCGCCGCCCGACAGCGAGGTGCCCGAGCCGCGCGGCACGACCTTGATGTTCTGTTCGGCACAATATTTCAGGACGAGCGAGACCTGCTCGGTCGTATCGGGCAGCACCACGACCATCGGCGGCTGCCGGTAGGCGGTCAGCCCGTCGGATTCGTAGGCCCGCATCTCGGCGGCGCTGTCGATCACCCCTTCGCCGGGCACGATTGCGCGCAATGCAGCAATGATCTGCGCGCGGCGCGCGAGCACCGCCTGGTCGCTCGCAGGCATCATGATGGCCATGACATATCCTTCCGGCTCGTCGCCCACGATCAAATTTGTCGCGGCAAATCAACCACGTCCGCGACGATTTGGGTAGGCCATCCGAAAGTCGCAGCGGCGATCTTGCGCGAGTTCGCTCTGGGACAAGTAGGAAATGATGAAACCTGTCATGGTTTCGTGGCTTGTCCAAGCCGGGCCGGCCTGCCAAAACCGGCGGGTCCGGAGATCGCCGACCAGGCAAGCGACTGACCAGGCTAGACCCACCAGGGAAGAGACGAAGAGCACCCGATGACAAAACTGATTTTTGGCGTACTGACCATCCTCACCGTGACGGCCACCGCTCCGGCGGCAATGGCGCAGGATGCCGCCGCCGGTAAGACCTCGTTCAACAAATGCCTGGCCTGCCACGCGATCGGCGAAGGCGCCAAGAACAAGGTCGGCCCCGAGCTCAACGGCCTCAACGGCCGCAAGTCGGGCACCGCGCCGGACTACAATTACTCGGACGCGAACAAGAATTCCGGCATCACCTGGGACGAAGCGACGTTCAAGGAATACATCAAGGATCCCAAGGCCAAGATCCCCGGCACCAAGATGGCGTTCGCCGGCATCAAGAACGAGACCGAGATCAACAATCTCTGGACCTACGTCTCCCAGTTCGACAAGGACGGGAAGATCAAGCAGTAAGCGGCCTGGCCGCGGCCGATAGAGCTTCGGTTCTGTTGAATCAGAACCGAAGCTCTCGCTTTTTGTTTTGACGCGTATTCTTCACGCGGACCGGCATCCGCTTCGCTCGGACGCTCTAATCGGCGGCCGCCTGCACCGGGGCGATTCTCCCGATCATCGCCTCGATCTCCGTCTTCACGAGATCCGGCACGGCGTTCTGCACCATGTGGCCGAGATCGGGCAGCACGATCAGCTTTGCATTCGACACGGTCGCGGCGAACGGGCGCGCGTGGATGTCGGTCTTCACGGTCTTGTCCGGCTCGCCGGCGATGATCGTGACCGGCGCCTTGATCTCGCCATAGCGCGCGACCTGCGCCCTCACCGCTGCCTTCAGCGTCACCAGATCATAGGCATTGGCGATGAACTCGCGCGGGCGCAGCAGCAGCGGTGTCGCGGAGTCCTGCACGAAGCCGTCAGGCATCATCTGCGGCAGGAAGACGTTGCGCGCGCCGGGCTCGGTCAGGAAATAGCCGAGCGGCAGCGTGATCGTATAGGCGAGCAATGGGCCGATCACGGGCGTTGCGATGATCTCGTTGTAGCGGCCGACGCCGCCGCGCCAGGGATGCGTCACCGGCGCGAGCATCACGAGACCTGCGACTCGGGACGGATGATCGAGCGCAATCCGTGCACCGAGCGCGCCGCTCCAGGAATGTACGACGAAGATCGCGCGATCGATCCCGAGCTTGCCGAGCGCTTCATCGATCATCCGCGCCTGGATCTGCGGCGTCGAATCCTGCCGCCGCGCGCGCGTGCTCCAGCCGTGGCCGGGACGGTCGATCAGGATGACACGGTGATTCCCGGCGAGCATGTCGCCGAGGGGACGCCGCATCGCTTCGAGATTGGAGCTCGCGCCATGCAGCATCACGATCGGCAGGCCCGCATCGCGCGGGCCGATATCGACGACGTGGAGCGTCGCGCCCTCGACCGCGATCATCCGGCCCTGCGGCGGAAAGGCGCGCTGCACGGCAACGATTCCGGCCTGCGTGGCCAGCGCCAGCAGCACCAGCGCGGTCACGACTGAGATCACGATCATGGAGTGAGTCCGGGCAATCCAGGGCACATCGCAGCTACGAATTCGGCAGGCCGCAGTTTCGCCCCGCCAGCTTCGGCATTTCCACCGGAAACGGCGGGGCTGTGGATATGTGCATAATTGCCGAACTAAAATACCTAATGAAATCAATGCTGACCGCCGGGACACACCAGCCTCGGACCAGCTTCATGCAGTCGTCATCGCGGCTTCCTTATAATCGCCACGGTCGGTTCCGCCATTTATGTGCGGGTGGGCGCCGATCCTCCCCGCAACCCCGGGGGGATGCGGGAAAGACCGGCAGGATTTGTCCTGATTTGAACCGGAGAATTTCGATGAGCTTCAGATCCAACGACACTGCGATCGATGAGATCGTGGCGAGCTGCAACGGTGACCTGCGCGGCGCCGTGCGGGCGCTGCTCCTCATCAACGAGCACCTCGAGTCGGAACTCGCCAAGGCTTACGCCGCGGCCGCCGATCGCGGCCTCGCCGAACGCGGCGGCAGCGCGCTGCACTAGGCCGCTATCGGCCTAGTCGGTCTTGTCCTCGTCCTTTTCGTCATCGGGCGTGACGGCGGGACAGGCACGGATGGTCGAGCGGGCAAGCTTGGCGTCGGCCTTGGATTTGTAGGGGCCGTCACCGAACCAGATATCGCCGATGATCACGGGATTGCTGGTCACGATGCTGCATTTGCCGGTGGCGCGGTCGCCGACCACCCAGAACAAGCCGTCCGCAAGACTCATCGTCCCGGACGCCAGCAGCAATACACCTGCGAGGATCAAACGCTTCATGGCTGTGCTCCTGCACTGCAGGTAGGCCTGTCGCGGCGCCGGCAATAGTCCTCACGTTGCCGCGCTTCGGATCGTGGTTAATCCGAAGCCGCCGCACTCGCTCAAGACATGATCGAGTTTTGGACTAGTCTAAATATCCCGGCCTTCGACCTTCTCGGTCAGCGCCTTGACCTGCTCCGGGATCTTCTCGAGATGCGGATTGACCGCGAGCGCCTTGCGGTAGGCCTCGAGCGCGCGCTTCTCGTCGCCGACCTCCTGCATGATCATGCCGAGGCCTGCGAGCGCGCCGAAATGGCGGGGCTCGCGGATCAGCACCTCGCGGATGTCGGCGAGCGAGCGGCCGTAGTCGTTCTGCATGTAGTAGAGCGTGGCGCGCCGGTTCCAGGCCTCGATGTAGTCGGGCCGGAGCTTGATGACCGCATCCAGGAGCTTGATCGCGACCTCGATCTTCTTGGCGTCGACCGCGGTCTTGGCCCGCGCCATCAGCAGCGAGGCGGTGTCGCTCGGCGTCTGGATCCAGATCGCCCAGATCCGCGCCTCGACATGCTTGGCGCTGGCCTCGTCAGGCGCGGCCTTCAGCGCACCGAACAGGAAATCGAGATTCTTGCCGCGATCGACCTTGGGCAGCTTGGCCGGCGCCTCCGGCAGCTTCTTCTGCTCCTTGCCGGGCGGCGGGGCCGGCGGGGCGCCCTGCGCCAAGGCCGGAGCGAAGCCGGCGGCTCCCAGCACGAGGGCCAGACACAAAGTGGACGCGAAGGGGAATCTGACTGCCATGGCGAAAGTCTAGACGCGTAAAGCCGCCCTTGCAAAGCAAAGGCGGCGTCAAACTCGTGTGAGACCGTGGTCTTGCGGGGCGCGCGAAGGCGACCGCGAGGGCAATATCAGCCGCTCAGATCAGCCTTGGCGAGCCTTGAAGCGGCGCTGCACCTTGTTGATCACGTAGACCCGGCCCTTGCGGCGGACCAGGCGGTTGGCGCGATGGCGACCGCGCAGCGACTTCAACGAGTTACGGACCTTCATGGCAGAATCCTGAACGTTCGAAAGGCCGTGTTCGGCACTACCGTTTCGGCACGCGCGAATGTGGCAAAATAAGATCTTTCCCGCCGGCGGACCGACCGCCCGGGACGGGGCGGTTCTTAAGGCATGGCGGGAGGTCATGTCAATGTTAACTGCCCGGTTCCGAACCGGCATTTTCGCGAAAACAACCCCATGCACAGTAGAAATGGCCGGATCGGCCTGATCCGGCCCCTCAGGGGTCGCGCACGCCAAAGACTTTTGCGAGCTGCGCTTTCGCCTCCCGCGACGCCTTGCCAAATTCGTTATATCATATAATCAATTTGGCAACCCTCGGGAGGAAACCAATGCCGAAGCTGAAGCTGCCTGATATCGACAAGGTCGTCGCCATCGACATCCACACCCATGCGGAAGAGCCCTGCGGCTGCCATCCCGACGATGGCTATGACGACTTCCAGGCGCAGATGGCGGAATACTTCAAGTCGCCCAACAAGCATCCGCCGACCGTGCCGGAGACCGCGGCCTACTACCGCTCCAAGAACATCGCCGCGGTGATCTTCCCGGTCGATGCCGAGCGCGAGACCGGCTTCCGCCGCTACAACAATTACGAGATGATCGAGGCCGCCTCCGACCATCTCGACGTCCTCATCCCCTTCGTCTCGATCGACCCGCACAAGGGCAAGCTCGGCGCGCGCGAAGCGCGCAAGCTGATCGAGGAATACGGCGTCCGCGGCTTCAAATTCCATCCGACCATGCAGGGCTTCTACGCCAACGACCGCATGGCCTATCCGCTCTACGAAGAGATCAACAATGGCGGCGCGATCGCGCTGTTCCACACCGGCCAGACCGGCGTCGGCTCGGGCATGCCGGGCGGCATGGGCATGCGGCTGAAATATTCCAACCCGATGTACATGGACGACGTCGCGGCCGACTTCCCCGACCTCAAGATCATCCTCGCCCACCCCTCCTTCCCCTGGCAGGAAGAGGCGTTGTCGGTCGCGACCCACAAGCCGAACGTCTATATCGACCTCTCCGGCTGGTCGCCGAAATACTTCCCGCCGATCCTGGTGCGCTACATCAACTCGATCCTGCAGGACAAGATGCTGTTCGGCTCGGACTGGCCGGTGATCACGCCGGACCGCTGGCTGTCGGACTTCGCCAAGATCGACATCCGCGACGAGATCCGGCCGAAGGTGCTCAAGGCCAACGCGCGCAAGATTTTGGGGATCTAGGCGCGTATTCATCAACTGGCGGAGTCTGCTTGGTCGGCTATAGCAGCTCTGCCAGCGCTGACGGGGGCAAGGCGGCCCTAAAGCGCGATGAGATTTAGATGAATCGTCATCGCGCTTTAGGTTGTTGTTTGAGCATGATCTTTTCGGAAAACCGCTGCGCACTTTTCCGGATCATGCTTTAAAACTCCAGCTTGTCGCGTATGGCGTCGATACCGGCCCTGGCGCAGGCTTCGTCAGCGTCCCCGCCAGGCGCGCCGGACACACCGACGGCTCCGACCAGCGAGCCGCCCGCTTCGACGATCAACCCGCCGCCTATGATGACCGTGCCGGGAAGATTGCGAATGCCGGCCTGCATCATGCCGGGCTGGCTGATCGCATTGAGTTCGGTGGTGCTGGTACGGAACGTCGCTGCGGTCCACGCCTTGCCCGAAGCCGTTGACACGGTGTGAGCACCTGCGAACCTGTCACGAAGGATCACCTGCGTAACCCCAAAGCGATCGACCACCGCAACAGTGACCTGATACCCGCGGGACCGGCAATCGCCAAGCGATGCCCGGGCCAGATCAAGCGCCAATTCGGGACTCAGGGATTTGTAGGTGGTGAGCGGCTCCTCTGCCATTGCCGGATGCGCGAGTGTCAACAGGACGGCGGTCGTCATCAGGGTTCGAGCGAGCATGGTTCCTCCGACGTGATCAGGTCGACGCCGACGGTAGCCTAGTTCAGCGCACCATAAATCAGGTCGTCGAATACGGTGACGCTGTCGGCCTTGGTCCACAGGCCGATCATGCCGGCGTCCCTGATCGATTCGTCCTCGACCTCGAACATCGGCTTGCCGTCGTAGCTTATCTTGAACAGCGTTCCCGCGAACTCGCAACGTAACGAATGCCATTGACCTGATGGCACCGATACCTTGACGCCATAGCCGCCCTTCCGGCCGACGATATCGAGCGCACTGCGAACTCCCTTGATCGTCTTGTAGAGCACGACATTGTCTTCAAGCGCGTTGGCCCGCACGACATAGTAATTGTCGGCATCCCTGGCGCGCCAGACAATACCGGCCGCACGATCCTCGGAGCCTGCGATGGCCTTGAACTTGACCTCGACGAACCCGTCCAGGATGCGGGTGCCGTTCTTGAGCGCCACTGGAAACGTCGCCTGACCGGACTGTTTCAGGACGTTGGGCTTGCTTGGCGCCGTCGATTCCACCTCGACGGTCCATTGAGGCTGGCCACGCCCCGTCATCGTCAGAATCCAGCCTTCGGGCGCTGCGCCGGTTGCTGCGTTGTCAAAATTGACAGTTTCCGCCATCGCGTTTCCTCCCACCGACAATAGAAGCAGCGCCGCTCCCAGCAGCGCCACACTCATTCTTTTCACGACGTCTAGGCTTCCCGCCTGTATTGATCGTACAGTGCCGCGGCGTTGTCCCATTTGATCGCTTCCATGTAGATGTCGACATACTTTGCGGCCGCAGCACCGTAGTCCATGTGATAGGCGTGCTCGTACATATCGAGCACCAGCACGGGGCGTCCGCCGGCCAGCGTCGTCGTGTGGTCGGCGGCCCACTGGTTGACGAGCCGCTTGTCGCGCGGCGAGTAGGAAAGAATCACCCAGCCGGAGCCGCCGCCTTCGGCCTTGCCCATGGCGGAGAACTCCGCGCGCCACCGCTCCATGCTGCCGAAATCGCGTGCGATCGCGTCGGCCAGTGCAGCGCTCGGCTTGCCGGCACCGCCGAGCCCGTCGAAATAGATTTCATGGAGGATCATCGAGTTTGACGCGATGAGCTCCTCGCGCTTCAGGCCGTTGATGATGAAATTCGGGGCTTTCGCGAAGTCGAGCTCGGCGAGCTGCGTTCCGATCGCGTTGAGCCGCTTTACGGCGCCGACATAATTGTTCTCGTAATGGCTGACGAGCACCTTTTCCGAGATGCCGGCAATGGATTTCGGATCGAACGGCATCGGCTTGGACTGATATGTCATTGGCTTCGCTCCTGTTGGCTGACTGGCTTGCGCAAGGGCTTGCGTCCCCGCGAGCATGGCGGCCGACGCCGCGGCGGCCCCCACGCCCCTGACGAAGTCCCGGCGGTCGGTATTGGTGGTCATGGCGTCCTCCACTTGATCGTCGTCCCCAACGCGTCCCATGTGCTCGCTTGCTTGCGGCGCTCGCCGTCTTGTCGAATGCGCAAGTCGGCCGCGCGTCGCTCGTCGATACGGACATCGACGAGCGACGGCGCGCTGGGGGCACCAACATGACGGAACAATTTTTCTGATGAGATCGAGGTGTAAGAAGACATGCGGCGTCCTTGATACCAGGACGCGATACTTGGGCATGTCGCCTCGCGGGGAGATCGCAAATCCCCGTGCTCCGAATAGAACGCCTGACGAGGAGCAGTGTCAATCCGCTGCGCGAGGGTCGATGAGATGACGATTTGTTGAAGGAGCGTGCGCGAAATCCGGGAAGCGTCGGAACAGCAGCGCAGAGGGCTTCGATCCAACGACCGAAGCCCTCGCACGCAAGATCTCAGACTTGCGCCAGACCGCCGTCGGCGAAAACTTCGCCGCCGGTCATGAAGCTGCTGTCCGAGGACGCCAGGAACGCAGCCACCGCGCCGGTCTCGGCCGGATCGCCCACGCGCCCGATCGGCGTGGCGCTTCCGAGCGCATCGAACGCTTCCTCGCCGACGATCTCCAGCGCCAGTTCCGTCTTGATCGGCCCCGGCGACAGCACATTGACCCGGATGCCCGTGCCGCGCAGGTCCAGCGCCCAGCTCCGCGCCAGATTGCGGATCGCGGCCTTGGTCGCGCTATAGATGCTGAACTGCGGCGTCCCCATCACCCCCGTGCTCGAACCGGTCAGGATGATCGACGATCCCTTCGTCATCAGCGGCAGAGCCTTCTGCACCGTGAACACCAGCCCCTTCACATTGACGTCGAAGATCTGATCGTAATGCTCGACCGTGATCTCGCCGAGCGGGGCAAACAACCCGGTCCCGGCATTGGCGAACAGAATGTCGACCCCGCCGCGTTCGGCCTTCACCGCCGCATACAGCCTGTCGAGGTCGGACAGATCCGTCACCGAGCCCCTGATGGCGCGCGCCGAGGATCCGAGCTGCGCCACGGCGGCATCGAGCGGCTCCTGCCGCCGTCCGAACAGATAGACGAACGCGCCTTCATCGACGAACCGTTTCGCCGCGCCAAGTCCGATGCCGGTCCCGCCGCCCGTCACCACCGCCGTCTTGCCTTGTAGTCTGCCCATGATGTGCTCCTTCATTAGGGTTGCACTGAGCTGGCGGCCCACCCACCTATCGACAAGTATGCACCTTTTGGTAAGTGCCCAAAAAATGTCGCTCGATGATTCAGACCCGATCTCTCCACCGGCGCAGACACCACTGTCGGTCCAGCGCTGCACACCGACACTGCCCGGCTTCACCTGCGGCCTCGACGCGACCTTGCGGGTGATCTCCGGCAAGTGGAAGCCGCTGATCCTCTACTTCCTCGCCCAGGACGGCCCGACCCGCTACGGCGAGCTCCGGCGCGCCGTGCGCGACGTCAGCGACAAGATGCTGATCCAGCAACTGAAGGAGCTGGAGGCCGATGGCCTCGTGAAGCGGACCGACTACAAGGAGGTGCCTCCGCGGGTGGACTACAGCCTCACCGGTTTGGGCCGCAGCCTTGCCGAGGCGCTGGTGCCGCTCTGCTCATGGGGCACGGAGCACATGGCGGAGGTCAGCAAGGTCTTCGCCGAGCGGGAGACCTGGACGCGGCGAGCACGTCAGCCGACCGTCTAGCTTGTGCTGCACTTCGGCCGAGGTCTGCTCCGCTCCGGATAGCGGCGTATTGGTGCAACTCGTGCTGAGTCCGGCTTGGGCCAATTTTCGACATCGGTGAGCTTGCGATTTCCGATCCGCAGTGCAACCTTTGCGCGTCAATGGGGAAGTAGAATGCCGGCTAGGATCGTAGCGATCGCTGTTGCGGCTCTCTGTCTTTTGGGACCTCGCGTCTCTGGCGCTGAGGCGGAGGAGGCTACATCAATGGAGCGCGCCGTCGATCAGCTATTTGCACAATGGACCGGATCGGGCTCGCCCGGCGCTTCCATCGCCGTCATTCAGAACGGTGAAATCATCTACGGCAAAGGCTATGGCGCGGCCAATCTGGAGTATGGCGTGCCAAACACGCCGGCGACTGTGTTTCACTTAGCCTCGGTCTCCAAGCAGTTCACCGCCTTCGCGATTTACCTCCTCGCGCAAGATGGAAAATTGTCTCTCGACGACGACGTGCGCAAATACGTTCCGAAGTTGCACGACTTCGGCAAGGTTATCACGATCCGCCATCTGCTCCATCACACGAGCGGAATACGAGATCAATGGAACCTTCTGGCCCTCGCAGGATGGCGGCTTGACGACGAGATTACCGATGATGATGTCGCCCGCGTGCTGTTTCAGCAAACCGAGTTGAACTTCAAACCCGGCGATCAGTTTCTCTATAGCAACAGCGGCTACACGTTGCTCGCAATGGTGGTGAAGCAGGTATCTGGTAAGATGCTGCCCGAGTTTGCGAAGGAGCGCATCTTCGATCCTCTGGGTATGTCTCATACACACTTCCAGGACAACTACGGTGTGGTCGTCAAGGACCGAGCCTATTCCTACGGGCGGCGGCGGGATGGGAATTATCAATATGTAGCGCTCACCTATTCGACGGTTGGGCCTTCCAGCCTATTTTCAACGGTCGGCGACTTGGCGCGCTGGGACGAGAACTTCTACACCGGCGAGGTCGGTGGCCTGGCGCTCCTGGCACAGATGCAGGAGAGGGGTAAACTCAATTCCGGCACGGAAATCGCCTACGCCTCTGGCCTGTCCATCGGCAAATACCGCGGGCTTAGGATGGTTGAGCACGCCGGCGGTGATGCGGCATATCGAACCAATATTCTCAGGTTTCCAGACCAACACTTCTCGGTCGTAGTCCTTGCCAACGCGGGAGACCTGAACCCTGCGGCGCTCTCATTCGCGATCGCCGACATCTATCTCAAGGATCAGCTCCAGCCTACGCCTGACAAGCCAGCTTTCGGCGACAAGCCGGAAGTCGTGGTTGATCCCAAGGTCCTCGACGCCTACGTCGGCGACTATGAACTCAGGCCGGGATTCATCATTTCCTTTAGCAAGGATAATGACCATCTCGTCACGCGCGCCACCGGCCAGCCATCGTTTCCAATGTACGCCGTCTCAAACATCGCCTTCCGCTTGAGAGTGGTTCCAGCAGAAGTCGTCTTTGACGAGACAGTGGAAGGCGGGCAGGCTCAGAACGCCGTCCTCAACCAGAACGGCGCAAGCCTTCCTCTGAGGCGCATCGCGATTACCAAGCCCAAACTGGAGCGGCTCAAAGCCTACGAGGGCCAATTCTACAGCGCAGAACTCGGCGTCATATATGATGTGTTCGTTAGCGATGGCGTGCTAAAGGTCCACCATCCAAGAGGAGACATCGATTTGATGCCCGTCGGGACTGACACTTTTGGGGCGGCCTTTCCGATCGGAAATCTGCGATTCGCCTGCACGGACGACGGCGCATGCAATGCCTTGTTGATCGATGATGGTCGCGTCAAGGAGTTGCGGTTTGTCAGGGTCTCGCTCACTCCGGTCGGTCCGAAGTCGCCAGGATGACGGGAAGTGACGCTCGGAGTGGGGAGCAGAATGTCCGCTTCGGGTCATTCGCGTCGGTTTGATCCATTCGACGGATGTCCGCTTAGTCCCTAACAGCGGCGGAATAACGCAGACACCAACCAGCCGCGGCTTGGGGCCAGAAGCTGACCCAATCGTCACAACCAACGGTGCGAGAGATCGACGGACCTGTCCACGAGTAACGCTCAAGAACGCTCTTCCCGCTGCGATCTACTGGTCGAACTCGTTCACCGAGTAGTCCTAACATCCTCCGTTGAAACCGCGGTGAACTGCATAGTACCGGCTTGCACGCCTGTCGCCCTTGTCCAAGAATTTGATGAACATCGTTTCGCCAGTACTCTTCGAGAAGTTCTGCGGACGGCAAACCGGACTTCGACAGTGCGGGCCGACTGCGCTAGGCGGCGTAAAGCTCGATCGAGGCATTGAATCCCTTGAGCTGGAATGTCTTCGAGTGGCTGTCCTTCAGATCCGGTTGGGCGCGCTGAAACACTTCCTGCGTCACCAGTATCTGGCCGGCCTCGGCAACTGACTGGGCCCGCGAGGCGGTATTTACCACCGTGCCGATCGCCGTCAGGTCGCGATGGGCGTGGCCGAACTCGCCGAAACTGAGTGCGCCGGAGTGGATGCCGATGCCGATCCCAAGTTCGCTTGCATTGATGCCATAGGCTGTAACAAGCGCCTCGCGACGTCCGCGCCAGTTTTGCTGAATGTCCCGTGCAGCGCGCACAGCGTTCCCCGCATGCTCGTTGCGCACCAGGGGAAAATTGAAGACGGCCATGACGGCATCGCCGATCGTCTTGTTGAGGATCCCATCGTGCGCCCAGATCGCGTTCGCGCATTCGTCGTAGAATGCGTCGAGCAAGCTCGAGACGGCATCCGACGACTGCGACTGCGACAGGCTGGTGTAACCGCGCAGGTCAGCGAACATGATGGTTGCGTCGATGGTGATCTTGCGGGCTCGCATGACCTTCGCGAACATCAGCTCGCAGATCGTGCAGGTATTGGGGTTCATTCGGCTCGGACGAACGCCAAACGCGCGAAATGGCACCGAAATCACACCGCGAATCGGCACCGGAACGTGCATCTGTTCCCAGCACCCCTTGCAGATTCTCGATTGTATCAACTCTGCCATTGTCAGCGGCGTTCCACGAGAGCGGTAGACCTCGCGATCCTACTCGCGTGTGTCGGCGCGAGCAAGGCGGCGGCATCACCACGCGAGCGCGCGCGCCGGGAGCTAAGGGTCACAAGCCGCCGATCATTCTTGCAGGGCGGACTTCCGCTGTGCTTTGGTAAGCTGACGATTATGCGCATTTCCCCAAGCGGAGTTCTTGCGATCGCAACGGCCCGAAAGGACAGCCAATGAGCATCAAAGCCGTCGTGTTCGACGCCTACGGAACGCTCTACGACATCCAGTCGGTCGCTGATATCACCGAGGATGCGTTCCCGGGCTATGGCGAGATCATCACGCAGGTCTGGCGGATCAAGCAGCTCGAATACACCTGGCTGCGCTCGCTGATGCGGCGCTACCAGGATTTTGCCGCTGTGACCCGCGACTCGCTCGCCTATACGCTGCGCCTGCTCGGACTTGCCTATGAGGCTGTTACCTTCGAGCGCGTGATCGACAAATATCTGCATCTCGACCTCTATCCGGATGCAGCCACAGCGCTCACAGCGCTGAAGCCGCGAAAGCTCGCCATCCTCTCCAACGGCAGCCCCGACATGCTGAATGCGCTGGTGCGCAACTCCGGGCTCGACCGCCTGCTCGATGCCACCATCAGCGTCGATGCAAAGAAGGTCTTCAAGCCGAGCCCGGAGGCCTATGAGCTGATCGGCGAGACGCTCGGCACCGCGCCTGATGAGGTCCTGTTCGTCTCCTCCAACCCCTGGGACGTCGCAGGCGCGAAATCGTTCGGGCTGAACGTCGCCTGGATCGAGCGGGTGACGCCGGAGGCGATGGCGCTGGCTTGCGTCGAGAACGAACTCGTGGCACCGCTGACGATGTTCAGGGCGATCCGCACCCAGATGGACGAGCTTGGCTTTGCGCCGGACCACCGCGTCCGCGCACTCTCCGAGTTGCTGGGGATTGCCTGACGCGCGATGAGATTTGGATGAATCGTCATCGCGCTTGAGGTTGTCGTTTGAGCATGATCTTTGCGGAAAAGCGCTGCGCACTTTTCCGGATCATGCTTTAGAGATCATTGCCTGCCCGTGAGACCTGAATGAGCCTGGAATCCGTTCGCGCCTTCTTCGCCGAGAAAGCCCCCGACATCTCCGTCATCGAATCCCCGATCAGCTCCGCGACCGTGCCGTTGGCCGCCGAGGCCTATGGCGTCGAACCCGGGCGGATCGCCAAGACGCTGTCCTTGCGCGTCGGCGAGCGCGTGATCCTGATCGTCGCCGCCGGCACCTCGCGCATGGACAACAAGAAGGTGAAGGCGCAGTTCGGCGGCAAGCCGAAGATGCTGGGGCTGGAGGAGGTCGCCGAGATCACCGGCCACGAAGTCGGCGGCGTCTGCCCGTTCGGGCTGAAATCGCCGCTGCCGATCTATTGCGACGTCTCGCTGAAGGCGTTCGACGTGGTGGTGCCGGCTGCGGGCTCGACCCACAGCGCGGTGCGCATCACGCCTGACCGGATGGCGGAGTTGACCGCTGCCGAATGGGTCGACGTCTGCGAGGTCAGGCCGTAAGACGGGCGTGGCCGGCAGCAATTCGTTGCACTTCTGTCACGGCCCGGCGCCACGATCAGTCGTTGACCCCAGGCCGGGACACGATGCCTGATGCATTTGGCGGTCAGGGCGGCTAGCATGGGGACCATGACCGACGACAAGGTGAAACGACGACTGACCACCGTGCTGTGCGCTGACGTGTACGGCTATTCTCGCCTCATGGAAGCGGACGAGGCCGGAACGTTGGAGACGCTCCGCCGCTACCGCACGGCCATTGCGCGATTGGTCGAGCGTCATGACGGTCGCATCGTCAACACCTGGGGCGATGCCGTGATCGCCGAATTCGCCAGCGTCGTCGAGGCCGTGCAATGCGCGGTCGAGATTCAGCAGGAAATCTCCAATCAGGATTCGGACGCACCCCAGGCGAGCTCGATGCGGTTTCGCATCGGCATCAACCTCGGTGATGTGATGGTGGACGGGTCCGACATCTACGGCGATGGCGTCAATATCGCGTCGCGACTGCAAGAACTCGCTGAACCCGGCGGTGTCGTGATCTCGAGCTCCGTCTACGATCAGGTGCACAACAAACTATCTGTCGGCTTCGACTGTCTCGGCCAGCGCCCCATGAAGAACATCGCCCCGCTGACCAGCTATCGGTTGACCCTGGGTGGCCAAACCGCAGGGCGAGGGAGCTTCCCGATCGAAGACGCAACGCCTGCGGAGAGAGCGCGTGCCCCGCTGATGGAAGACAGGCGCGAGCCATCCTTGCCGACGAATATCGTCTGGGATTGGTTGGGAAAACTGCCCCGCCCGGTGGCAGTGGCCCTCACGGTGTCGGTCTTCCTGATTCTGATCAATCTGTTCACGGGCGCGCACAGGATCTGGTTCCACTGGCCAGTCGCCGCCATTCTCTTCGGCGTCGCCCTGCGGATGGTGCTTGGACATCGACCCGAGTCGGACCGCAGGGGCGAGCGCTAACGAAGCGGCACGACCGCAGCTTCTCCGGATCATGCGCAGTCAGCGCTAATCGTCATCATCATTATATGGCCGCGGCTGCGGCGGTGGAGGCGGCGGCGCAGCGTTGTAGCGCGGCGGCGGCGCGGCGCGGCCACGCGGAACCGGCTGCTGCGGTGGCATCTGGTTATTGGACTGGAACACCGCCCGGCAGCCGCTCGAGAGCTGCGGCGTGTTCGCCTGCAGGCAAGCCGTGATGCGGCTCACATCCGGGATCTGATCGCTGCACAACCTCCACACATCCGGCGTGCAGGCCATCTGCTGTTCCATGGTCCCGCGATATTCTTCGGCGGTGGCGCTCTGCGCGACGATGCCGCCGATCGCAAGCGCCACACCCAGCGCAATCCGCTCTGTTCGCATATGTCGATCCTTCCCGAATCCCTCCAATTCTCATCAATCAATGAGGCGAGAGCCGGTTCTGGACCAACAACAAAACGTGAAAGCGCGGCGGAACCTACTCGACCTTGCCGATCTTCTTGACCGCCGCGATCAGCCGCTGGCTGTCGGTCGCGACGAATTGCGAGAAGGCCGGCGCATCCTGATAAGCGACGAGGCTGCCCGAGGTTTCGAACGCCTTAAGCACATCGGGACTCGTCATCACCTGCGCCATCGCCTCGCGCAGGCGGGTCGCGATCGGCGCGGGAAGCGAACGCTGTGCAAAGAGCCCGGCCCAGATGTACATCTCGACATCCTTGTAGCCGAGTTCCTGGAAGGTCGGCACATCCGGAAAGCTTGCGATGCGCTGTGCGCCGCAATTGCCGAGCACGCGCAGCTTGCCGTCGTCGACCTGCGGCTTCAGCGTGCCGGGCGCCGCCGCGATCGCCTGCACCGTGCCGCTGAGCAGCGCGGTCAATGCCGGGCCCGCGCCGCGGAACGGCACGTGTAGCAATTTGATGTCGGCGCTATTAGCGAACATCTCCATCGCCACATGCAGCGTGCCGTAGGGTCCGGACGAGCCGTAAGTGATCTGGCCCGGACGCTTCTTGGCGTCCTCGACGAACTCCTGCGCCGTCTTCCACGGCGCCGAGGCCGGCACCGCGAGCAGCGTGGGATCGGCGAGCACGCGCGCGATCGGCATGAACTGCGAGACCTCGTAGGCGACGGGCCGGTCGAACAGACGGTCGGCCTCGGGGAGCACCGCGAGCGACGACAGCGTCATCAGCAGCGTGTAGCCGTCCGGCTCGGCGCGGGCGGCGGCGGCATTGCCGACCGATCCGCCGCCGCCTCCGGCGCGGTTGTCGACGATGACGGGCTTGCCAAGGATCCGCTCCAGCGCCATCGCCACCGGGCGCGCCGCGAGATCGGCCTGGCCGCCGGCCGGAAACGGCACGATCATGGTGATGTTACGCACCGGATAGGTTTGCGCGAAGGCCTTGTCAGGCACAGCAGCCCGCAGCAGCGGCAGCGCCGCAGCCGCACGCAAGAGATTGCGTCGATCCATCATGGTCCCCTACCCCCCGATTTTCTTTTGTGTCGCCAGCCTAGCGCGCCGCGCGGCAAGAACAAGGCGTTAACGAAGCATTGACCATGTCAGGCCTCTACCGGAACGCATCCGTGAACCCGCCGTTGCCCTCTTGATGGAGTGTGTGATGCGGAATCTTGCGACCATCGACGTCGCCCTGGACGAAATGCTGGTCAATCTCGCAGCGATCGTCCTGCGGCTTTCAACGCCCGAATTGACGCGGACGCCGGAAGCGCGGCGCGCCTTGGCGCAGTCGGTCCATCAATACGGTGTGTGCGCCGCACGCTCGAGCGATCCGCGCGTTCACGAGTTGAAGGCGCAACTGGAGGGGACGCTGAAGCCGAACTTGCGGGTTGTCGCGATCGACGGCGTGAAGGTGTCGTGATCAAGTTACCTTCCGCTCTCCGATGCCATCATGCTTGGCACTATCGGCCTTGGCCTCACGGAAACGGAAATAATAGGATAGCAAAATCCCGACCATCATCAACAGCCACGCTGTAAAGGGGTGCCAGAGCGGGACCGCCATAGCGGCAATCCAGCTAAACGCGATCAAGGGTACTTGGACGCGCGCAGCGTAGTGATTGAGAAAAGGGATTCGATCGTCTCCCCATACGTTACGTGCGCAAGACTGCCGGGGACCGGTCTCTCTGCCGTCCTGGTCAAGTCTGACCAACTCGTGCGAACGTCCCAAGCATAAGAGAACTTCGCCCGACGGAGAAATCCCGGCATCGAAGGTGCCGCCGCCTGCATGAACCTGAAACCCTCGTTCGAACCCTGACGGCCCATAGCGCTGCACGCGTCCCAGAGGTTCGCTGACGATGAATACACGGCCGTCGGGGGCCGCGAGTCTCATCGATCCGAGCGAGTTCGGAAGCTCAATTTCATTCAGGAAGTCCGGCGCGGAGCTCGCGATCAAACCTTGCCCAAGGAAGCACGCCATCCCCAAGGCGATAAGACAAATGACAATGTTTCTCTGGTTCTTGCTTGTCACCGCGCGGCACTGCATGAGGCACGTTGGCATTCGGCAAACGCGTAGAGAATAGCATCATTTGACCTTGACCACACTGGCCGACGTTTTCTTCTTCGCCACACGCTTGCACGTGCCCGGCAGCTTCGCCGCCAGAAAATCCCCAAGCGCCTCGACGCGTGCGGGCCTCGGGCCGCCGGGAGGGGTCACGAGGTGCACGGCGCCTTCGGCCTGCTTCCAGTCTTTCAGGATCACTTCGACGGCACCGGAGGAGATGGCCTCGCCGACGATGAATTCCGGCAGCTCGGCGATGCCGAGGCCCGCGATCAGCGAGGGCATCACGGCTTCGCCATTGTTGACGCGGAGCTGGCCGCCCGGACGCACGCTCGCCTGCTCGCCGGCCGAATTGGTGTAGTGCCAGACGTTCGGCGTAGAGAGATAGGCGTAGCTGAAGCATTTGTGCTGGGCCAGATGCATCGGATGCGTCGGCCGGCCGTGCTTCTTCAGGTAGGAGGGCGCCGCCACGGTGAAGCGCGGCATGGTGAAGAGCCGCCGCGCGATCAGCGAGGAGTCCGGCAGCCGCGCGATCCGCACCGCCATGTCAAAGCCTTCGCCGATCAGATCGACGGTCGCATCGCTCAAGTGAAGATCGACCGAGACTTCCGGATAGGCCTCGAAAAATTCCGGCAGCAGCGGCGCCACCGCCTTGGTGCCGAACGTCATGGGCACGGCGAGCCGCACCAGGCCGCGCGGCGCCACCGATTGCGCCAGCGCCTCGTTCTCGGCTGCCTCGCCGTCGGCGAGCAGGCGCGTGGCGCGGTCGGCGAGCTTGTGGCCGGCATCGGTCAGCGCGAGCCGGCGCGAGGTGCGGTTGAACAGGCGGGCGCCGAGCCGCTCCTCCAGCCGGGTCACCGCCTTGGAGACCGTCGCCTTGGACATCGCAAGCTCGCTCGCGGCCCCCGCAAACGACCGTAATTCCACGACTTTTGCGAAAATCGCGAGCGCCTCGAAATCGGGAAGTTTAGCCATGGCATCGGTCCAATAAGGATATTTCAGGAAACAATACGTTTCAACAGTTTCTATTTCTATACCACAGGCGGAGGCTTATCCAAGCGTCATCAGAAATTCAGGAATGGAGAAATCCAATGACCAAGAAGCTCTCAGGCAAGGTTGCCCTCGTCACAGGCGGCTCGCGCGGCATTGGCGCGGCCTCCGCCCGCGCACTCGCCGATGAAGGCGCCGACGTCGCCATCAGCTACGTCGCTTCGCCGGAAAAGGCGGAAGCCGTCGTCACCGAGTTGAAGGCCAAGGGCGTCAAGGCCCGCGCTTTCAAGGCCGACCAGGCTTCGGCGAAGGACGTGACGAAGCTCGTCAACGACGTTGCCAAGGAATTCGGCCATCTCGACATCCTCGTCAACAACGCCGGTGTCGCCAATGGCGGCGCGATCGACGACGCCAACGCCGATACGGCCGCGCTGGAGCGGCAGGACCAGGTCAACGTGCATGGCGTGATCGCGGCGATCCGCGCGGCCTCGCAATTGATGGGTGAAGGCGGCCGCATCGTCACCGTCGGCTCGATGCTCGCGGACCGCGCCTCGTTCCCGGGCCTTGCCGACTACGTCGCCACCAAGGCGGCCGTGGTCGGTTACACCAAGGGCGCTGCACGCGACCTCGGTCCGCGCGGCATCACCGTCAACGTGGTGCAGCCCGGCTCGATCGACACCGACATGAACCCGAAGGACGGCGGCGAGTTCGCCGAGACCCAGCGCAAGCAGCACGCGCTGCAGCGCTTCGGCCGTCCCGAGGAAGTGGCAGCCGGCGTGGTCTTCCTCGCAAGCCCCGAAGCCTCCTTCGTCACCGGCACCGTGCTCAACGTCGATGGCGGGTTCGGCGCCTGATCCAGGCGCCACCACCATCCATTCAAAGGAATTACGCAAATGATCGAACTCAGACCTTTCAACAAGCTCGGCGGCGCCGATCACGGCTGGCTGAAAGCAAAACATCATTTCTCCTTCGCCAGCCACTATGACCCGAACAACATGGGCCATGGCGCCTTGCGAGTGTGGAACGACGACGAGATCGCTCCGAACACCGGCTTTCCGGCTCATCCCCACGCCAACATGGAAATCATCACCTATGTGCGCGAGGGCGCGATCACCCATCAGGACAGCCTCGGCAACGAGGGCCGCACTGAAGCGGGCGACGTGCAGGTGATGAGCGCCGGCAGCGGCATCCGCCACTCCGAGTACAATCTGGAACCGACGCAGACGCGCATCTTCCAGATCTGGATCGAGCCGACGGCGCGCGGCGGACAGCCGACCTGGGGCTCGAAGCCGTTCCCGAAGGCGAACCGCTCCGGCAAGCTCGTCACCATCGCGAGCGGCATCGAGGGTGACACCGACGCGCTGCCGATCCGCGCCGATGCACGGGTGCTCGCCACAACGCTGAAGGCCGGCGAAAGCGCGGAGTACGAACCGCAGACGTCGCGGCATCTGTACCTCGTGCCTGCGGCGGGTTCCGTCGAGATCAACGGCGTGCGCGTCAATGCCCGCGACGGCGCCGCGATCCGCGACGAGGCCAGGCTGAAGATCACCGCGCTCGAAGACACCGAGCTCGTGCTCGTCGACGCCGCGTAAGCGCCGCCGCCACACCAACTCGTGATGCCCGGCCTCGAACCGGGCATCCATCTCCTTCGCAACGACAGCGAACCAGACAACTCACCCCATCGCGATATCCCAACGGAGACCACCATGACCAAAGTTCTCGTCCTCTATTATTCCGCCTATGGCCACATCGAAGCGATGGCCAATGCCGTCGCCGAAGGTGCGCGCGAGGCCGGCGTCACCGTCGACATCAAGCGCGTGCCCGAGCTGGTGCCGCCCGAGGTCGCCAAGGCATCCTATTACAAGGTCGACCAGGCGGCCCCGGTCGCCAAGATCGAGGACCTCGCGAACTACGACGCGATCATCGTCGGCACCGGCACCCGTTTCGGCCGCATCGCCTCGCAGATGGCCAACTTCCTCGACCAGGCCGGCGGGCTCTGGGCCAAGGGCGCGCTGCACGGCAAGGTCGGCGGCGCCTTCACGGCAAGCGCGACCCAGCATGGCGGCCAGGAGACGACGCTGTTCTCGATCATCACCAACCTGCTGCATTTCGGCATGGTGATCGTCGGCATGAACTACGGCTTTGCCGGCCAGATGAAGCTCGACGAGGTCACGGGCGGTGCGCCCTATGGCGCCACCACGATCACCGGCGGCGACGGCAGCCGCCAGCCTAGCGCCAACGAGCTCGCCGGCGCGCGCTACCAGGGCCGCCAGATCGCGGAGACCGCCAAGAAGCTGCATGGCTGATGCGACAGGGGCGGCATTCTCATTCGGGAATGCCGCCCCATCTATGCGCAATGGCCTTTGAACTCCTCCTGATCGCGCAGATGATCCGCAAGCCCGCGCAGGCGCTGGCGCGGCGGTGGTACTGCCGCAGCCTGTTCAGGGCCTCGCGCGGCCGATTTCGCTGTGAAGGCTGCACGAACGCGTGAAGCGGACGTGACCTGCTGGGCCTGCGTGATGTCAGCGCCGTCTAGGAGCGTTCCGCTTTCTTCCTGACGAGGTCTCTACCGATCGGCCGCGGCGGCTCGCTCCGCAGCACCAGCGAGGTCGTCACCGCGCCGAAACCGGCGATGCGATCGACGATGGTCTCGAGGTCTTCCGGCGCGGGGACGAGCACCTTGAGCACGAAGCAGTCATCGCCGGTCACACGATGGACCTCGATGATGTGGGGGATCTCGCTGAACCGCTTGAGGCAGGTCTTGATATGCTCATGCGAGGTACGCAGGCGAACCAGCGCCATCAGGCCGAGCCCGAGGGCGCGCGGGTTGATGCGGGCGCCGTAGCCTTCGATGATGCCGGCTTCCTCGAGCCGCTTCACCCGCTCCGAGATCGCCGGCTGGGACAGCCCGACAGAACGGCCGAGCTCGGATAACGGCACGCGCGCATTGGCCTGCAACGCCTCCAGGATCTTCAGATCCTTGGCATCGATGCTCCCGAAGCGATCCAACGAAATTCTCCATTCCGCCTTGAGATCATCGGCCAATGCCCGATTGCGCCGATGACTTGCCATGTGATGCGGGACCGGGATCGGCCACACTGCATGCACATCAGATATCACGAGACGATCATGCACGACATCATCACATTGCCCGGCCTCGGCGGCTCCGGAGACACCCATTGGCAGACCTTGTGGGAGCGCGCTGACGCGCGCGTTACGAGATTTCAGCCGGCAAGCTGGGACCAGCCGGACCTCGACGACTGGGCGCAATCGCTGGAGCGCGCGGTCGCGCGCAGCAAGAGCCCGCCGGTGCTGGTCGCGCACAGCCTCGCCTGCCTGCTGGTGGCGCACTGGGCTCTTCGCTTCCCCACTGCGATTGCAGGCGCATTCCTGGTCGCGGTCCCCGATCCGGACGGCCGCAATTTTCCCGCAGAAGCCGCCGCATTCAGACAGGTCCCAATGAGCGCGCTGCGATTTCCATCGCTGATCATTGCCAGCACGGATGATCCCTACGGCGCGCTCGCGACGACGGAGCGGCAGGCGCGCGACTGGCAGTGCGGCTTGATCGTGGCGGGCGCACTCGGCCACATCAATGCGTCGAGCGGACTCGGTGACTGGCCGCAGGGCCGGGCGTTGCTGGAGGCGTTTTGTGCAGGCCTTCGGAGATGACCGCGAGACAACCGGCGTTGCGTCAGCGCGCCCGCTTGCCCATCACCCGCGCCGCAAATGCGGCGAGCCTCGGATGGCGGCGTAGCCCTTGCGCGGCAAGGTCGCGCCAGGCAAAGGGCAGGCCGCGCCAGGACAGCGCGACGCTGACATCGGTCAGCGGCACCTGCTCGGCGCCCAACCGGCGCTTGTAGTCCTGATTGCCGACGCTGAGATCGAAGCGGCGCACGCCCTGCGCATGCAGCGCCTCCATGGTGCGTTCGGTCACGAGCAGCCCGGGCGAGAAGTTCGCCCAGGTCCTGCCGGTATGACTGATGCGCAGCAGGAAATAGGTCGCGCCGTAGCGGACGCCGAGCGTGGTGGCGACGATTCCCTTGTCGCAGACCAGCGCCGAGACGACGGCATAACCCTCGGCGGCGCCTTGCCGCGCCACCTCGCGATAAAAGGCGGCGTGGACGTCGTCGTTGAGGACGAACGGCGAGCCGAGCTGCTTCATCCGCTCCTCCTGCTGCACGTCCATCACATCGAGGAACTCGCGCGCGCGTGCCGCATCGGTGGCGATCTCGAATCTCGCGCTGCCAAGACGGGTGAAGACGCGCCAGCATCGCGGCAGCTGCAGACGCCGGATCGAGGCCCGATAGTCGGCATAGTCGTCGCCCATCAGCACGAGGTTGCCGTTGACCGAGCAGGATCCGATGCGGCCTAGCGAGACCAGCGGATTGGGCTTGCCGCCGACCTTGCCGCCGACTTGGGCCGGCATCTTCTTCAGGCGCAACAGGTCGAAGCCGTCAGGCAAGGTGCGCAAGCCATCGACCAGCGCGGCACCGATCGCGCGCGCATCGGCGGCATCGAACTTCGCATCGCTTGCAAGGATCGGCGCGTTGTTGTCGGAAACGCCGAGATCGGCGAACTCGACGATACGGATGCCGCGCCTGACATGGCTGATCATCGGCACGACCGCGATGTCCTTGCCGGTCGTGGCATCGGAAATCACGGCGATCAGCGGCGCAGAGTCTTCAAACGCCGCGTACCAGGCGTCGAGCCAGTAACCATGCTGGAAGGCGGTGCGATGGCCGGAATTCAGGCGCGATGCGGCCAGCCGCCAGTCGCGCAGGAAATCGACTGCGATTCCCGACGTGCTGGACACCCGATCATCTGGTTGCTCGACGCTGAGAAACGTCATCCGCGGCGCATACAGTTACAGAATGTCTCCAGATAGATGATGTTTTGCCGCCGATCACAAGCGACGTCGCTGCTTATCGTTAAGCCGATACCACCTTCCGGCCCTGCGATAGATGAGCTACTGCGACAAACTGTCAGCGTCCCGGTTCCATCTGCGCGACGCACTGGAACCTCGCCAGGAAATGCAGGCCGGCGACGGCGAGCGCGAACATGAACCAGACCGGATTCTGGCGTTCCAGCAGGAAGGTCTCGGTCGTCCCGAAATACAGGCCGAACAGCCAGATGGTCAGGAACAGCTTGCCCAGCGCGTTGCTGCGATTGTGCGCCTGGACCGTCTGGAAATTGCGGAGCGGGGCGAGCACGAAGACGAGGACGACCAGCAGCAGCCCCGGCAGGCCGATGGTGACGGCGAGATCGAGATAGCTGTTGTGGCTATGCGCCGCAGATGTCGCCCATTCGGAGCCCGCAGCGGTCTGGCGCTCGGTCACATCGTCCCAGAACGCCGCATAGCCGTGACCGATGATCGGCTTCTCGGCGACGGCCGCGAGCGCGAACTCCCAGATCTCGGAACGGCCGGTGAAGGTGGGATCGAGCGGCAGCAGCCGCGTCATCGCGCCGAGCGACGGGCTCATGACGCTGCCGACCGTCAGCAGGTTCATCACGATCAGCGGTACGAAGCAGACCATCCGCTTCAGCCACAGGTTTCGCGTGACGTAGACCAGCGATGCCAGACCATAGATCGCAAGGCACAGCACCGACGACGTCTTGCCGCCAGTGAAGACCAGGAACAGGCCGGCCAGCGCCGCGATCGCCGGTCCCATCACGAACGAGCCGACGGCGGACAAATAGATGCCGACATAGACCAGGATGGTCATCACGGGCGAGGCGACGTTCTTGTGGCCGAAACTGCCGCGCCAGTCGCCGGCGAGCTGCGGCTCGGTGATGTCGAGCGCGGTGTGGATCGAATATTGCGGCGCGAGGACGATTCCGAGATAGCACAGCGCAAGCAACGCAAGGGCGGCCGCGCCGAGGCACTGGTTGAAGCTGCGCTGCGTCGGCGGCAACAGCGGTATCAGAACCGCGATCGACGTCACGCTGGCCGCCAGTACGAAGCGCTGCATCGAAACCCCGCGGCTCTCGGAGAAGACGATGTTGATCAAAAGCCAGCCGACGAGGCAGAGATGCAGCGGCGTCACCAGGCTCTTCAGCGCGGGCGCATCGGTGGCGGCGACGAACAGCACCGCGACCGCAGCCAGCAGGCCCCATGAGACATAGGTGAGCGCCATTCGCCCGCCGACGACGGTGGCGACATCGGGATTGCGCAGGTCCGGAAACGGATCGAGCGTCACCAGCACGAGCAGCAGCGCCGCAACCACGATGAGGCAGCGCGCCGCCTGCAGAGCATTGAGCCCGGACAGGCCGTCGCGCAGGAGGTGGCCGAGCGATCGGGCCTCGACGTCGGTCATGTCAGCGGCGCTGCGATCCATGGCTCAAAGCCGGTGTGATGAACCCGGGGAAGCAAGCCCCAGGTCTTAGCCCATCCCCGTTAACCATCCGTCAACCAGCATGCCGGAGGTCGCGGACACCTTCTGCTGCCGCGCCACGCTCCGTGCGATCTCGTAATATTGCAGCGCGCGCTGCTCCAGCGTGAGATTGTCGAGCACGAAGCCGCGCGGATCGAATTTGCTCTCGGCGCAGCCGGCCCAGAAATCGTCCCAGCCCGCCTCGAAGGTGGCGGTGTCGACGAATTTGGCACCGCAGCGGTCGTCCCAGTAGGGCACCGACGACACCGGCGCGAACTGCACGCGGTGCGGATAATAGTCGGGGTCGCGCCACGGTCCGCCGGGATCCCAGGCGAACACCGGCACGCCGCAGGACAGCGCCTGCTGATAGGCGATGCCCTGGCTCTCGTTCTGGCACAGGAAGATCATCGCGCGCGAAGACGCCAGCGCGGCCTGATAGTCCTCTTCCTTGTAGCTGCCGTAACGCAGCTGCGTGAACGTGCGCCCCTCCTTGCGGAGCCGGGCGCGGACGGGCTCGATCAGGTCGGGCGCATAGCGCTCGCGATCCCAATGCACCTTGTCGTAGATCAGGACGTCGACGGATTTCTGCGCGGCGCGCGACGGCGACCAGAGATCGGTGTCGATGCCGACCGGCCAGGCCTCGGTCTCGGGCCAATGCGGGCGGTACATGTCGACGTACCACGGGCCGGGCACCACCACCTTCTTCACCGGCAGCCGCTTGAACAGGTCCGGGTCGTCGAGCGGATGATTGTGGGCGGCGACACCGAGCAGGATCGGGTTCTTCCACGCGAACTTGTCGAGCAGGAAAGTGCGGCCGATGATGCAGGCGACTTCCTCGGGATGCTGCGCGATGTAGCCGTAATCGTTGACGCGGTAGCGGATGCCGAGCCGGTCGAGGCCCGCACAGAGATTGAGGAACACGCGCAGCTGCCCGCTCATCCTGGGCTCGCCGAACAGCATGCGGCGCGCCATGCGCCGCAGATGCCGGTCGCCGGGAAACCAGCGATCGTCCTTGTCCTCGTAGAACAGGTTGAGGACCATGTCGTCGGGATCGTAGTCGAATGTCTTTGCGGGCACTGGGTCCATCCGCGGCAGCAGGTCGCGCATTCTCGCATGGGACCGGCTGTCGCACTGCTCGAAGTTTCCGACAGGCTTAATGCCAACGGCTTAACGCTAATTGACGAAACCGGCCTCGCACGCGGCTTCCCGGAAACGAATTCGCCGTAATGCGGGTATCATCCGCAGCAGCCGCGCAGATGCGCCCAGGTTAACAGATCGTTAAGGACGAGCCGCAGCTTGAGCACAGCCGACGACGTTCTCGAAGCCCCCGCCGCGCCGCGCGCGGCGACAGTCGCACGTCTCCAGCGACCGCTGATCCCCGTTGCGTCGGTGTCCGTCGTCATTCCCGCCAAGAACGTTGCCGCCTATGTCGGCGAAACCATCGCGAGCGCGCTGGCGCAGGACGAGGTCACCGAGGTGATCGTCGTGGACGACGACTCGACCGACGACACGATCGCGATCGTCCGCGCCGTCAGCGATCCGCGGCTGCGCCTGATGACCAACGATTCCGCCGGCGTTTCGTCCGCGCGCAATCTCGGCGCGCGACATGCGAGCGGCGACTGGCTGATCTTTCTCGATGCCGACGATCGCCTGCGTCCCGGCGCGGTGGCAGCCTTGCTGGCGGCCGCGCGCCGTGCTCCCCGCGCCGTTCTCGTCTATGGCGACTACAATACGATCGACAGCGAGGGACGGCAGATCGGCCGGCGCGAGTTGTTGAAGGGACGCCGCAAGCCGTCCGGCGACGTGCTGGCGCGGCTCGCGGCCGGCAACTTCATCGTCAATGGCGGCATCGCGCTCACACGGGCGGAGGCTTTTCGTGCCATCGGCGGCTTCGATACCTCGCTCAGATATTGCGAGGACTGGCACTGCTGGTGCCGCCTCGCGGCCATTGGCGAGTTCGCGTTCGCGCCGAAGCTGCTGCTCGACTATCGCGTGCACACGGCCAATACCATGAACGCCGCGATGCGGACGCCGCACGATTTTTTCCCGGCCGTCGAACGCATCTTCGACGACGGGCTGATCCTGGCAAGACTGCCCGAGAGGGCTGCGGCCGGACTGCGTCAGTCCGCCGAGATTCATCTCGTGACCTATTCAGCGATGCAGGCGATCCGTTTCCGCCGATATCGCGATGCCCTGGCTTATCTCGCGATCGTCGGACGCAGGTCACTCAAGGCCCTGCCGCGTTCCGCGATCAGGGTCGTCTTCGCCTGCTTTGGCATCTAGTCCGCAGCGTCAGGAGACAATCTTCGAGGCCTCGTAGGGCTTCGGCGCGAAGCCGAACGCGGCAAGCATGGAGCCGATCGCGACCAGCGCCGGATGCATGGCGACGACCGCTTTCGATGTCGCGAACAGGCGCGCGGAGCGAACCAGCGACAGCGGCAGCCGTCCGAGCATTTGCGCAAACACGCGTGCTCTGGCGCCCGCTCCCTGTGCCGCCTTGTACTGCACACGATAGTTGATCGCGCCGATGCGCAGGCCGCGCTTTGCGATCCAGCTGAAGCTGGTGCGGTTCTCCGGCACGGTCTCGGTGATGACGGCCTCGGCCGTCCAGTGGAAGATCATGCCGGCATCGCGGCAGCGCACGAAGAAGTCGCAATCGCCGCCGCCGAGAAAATTGAAGCGCAGATCGAAGGCCGGATTGCCGAGCCGCTCGAACGCCGCGCGCGTGATCAGGCAATTGCCGCAGCCATAGATCAACGGCACCGCTCCGGTGTAGTCATAGGCCGGACAGAAAGCGGGATGGCGCGCAAGCCATGGCTGGCTGTCGTCGTCGAAGACCGGCAGAACAGGTCCACCGACCACGTCGGCGCCGGTCGCCTCCGCGGTGCGGACCATCAGTTCCAGCCAGTCGGGCGAGGCGATCTCGTCGTCGTCGATCATCAGGAAGCGGGTCGCGGCGGGAAACAGCGTCTGGGCCGTCTCGAACGCGGCGTTGATTGCCTGGCAATTGCCCTGCCGCTGCTCGACGAGGCAGATGCCCTGCAGCCTCCCGTCGGCCAGATACTCCGCGGCAACCGGCGCGCTCGCGCGCCCTGCGGCATCGTTCTCGACCATGACGACGGCAAAGGACCGCGGCGTGCGCTGGTTCGCCAGCGAGTCCAGCGTCAGCCGCAGATGCTGCGGGCGGCGGAAGCAGGGAATGCAGACGACGATGCCGACGGACAAGTCGATGACGTGCGAGCTCGCCGCGATCTCGCGGTTGGGATCGCGCACGGCATCCGAGATCCGGCTGGCGGACAGGTCTGTCGGGATCAATGTCATTCCGCTCTAAATGCCCGAGATATGTTGAGAAAGCCCTGCGTCGATCGCATGCGCCGCCGCCGTCCCGCGACGGCACAGCACCGCGGGACAGATGCGTGCCAAAGTGACCGGCGCGATCGAGGCATCAAACGGCAGCGCCTTGCGGATCTCGCGGCCATGCAGACGTACCATCATACGCTTAACCGCTTTCGCGCCTTTCTCCCGCAAATCCATACGCACGTGGTACTGCAATTCGCAGTCCAGCGTTCAGTGACGGCGCGAAGCGGACAATGCCGTAGTTAACGCCCATGCGCATTAACCCGGCCGTAAGCACCGCGACCGGTGAAGCGCGACGGCATCGGATTTGCTCTTCGGGCATGCGACATTTTTCCTGTAAATTTGAATAGAACAAGCGCGGTCAGAGACAATGAACAAGCCAGCCACGATCGATTTCGCGACAGCCACGGCGATCGACATCCCCACCGCTGCCCCCGCCGAGGCGCTGCACGATCTCGTCCCCGGCGAAGCCCGCGACAGCCTGCTCGCCGTCCACGACGTGCTGCGCCGGAAATTGCCGCAGGGCCAGCTCGCGACCTACGAGGCCGGTGGCGGCTCCTGCAGCGTTCTGCCGCCGGAGTTGCTGAGCCGCAGCAAGGTCAGCGTCGTCGACATCGACGAGGACCAGGTCCGCAACAACACCTATGCGGACGAGGCGATCCTCGGCGACGTTCAGACCTATCGCTTCGGATCCGGAAGCTTCGATCTCGTCATCTGCTACAACGTGATCGAGCATCTGCCTCATGTCGATGCTGCGCTATTGAACTTCCGCGACGCGCTCAAGCCTGGCGGGATGATCCTGATCGGCGCGCCCAATCCGCGTTCGCTGTCCGGCGTCGTCACCAAATACTCGCCGCACTGGTTTCACGTCTGGTTCTACCGGAATATCCGCGGCATCAAGGATGCCGGCCTGCCGGGCGAGCCGCCGTTCCCGACCTTTTTCCACCCGCTGGTGACCCTGCCTCGGCTCGAGGCGTTCGCGGCCGCCAACGGCCTCGAGATGATCTATCGCCGCGAGGTCGAAAGCCCCCGCTATCCCGAGATGCGACAGCGCAAGCCGCTGTTCGCGGCTCTGGTCGATGCCGGTGCCGCCATGCTCAACGCCGTGCTGCCGCGCGGCACCGATGTCCGCCGCGGCGATTATCACGTCATCCTGCGGAAAAGCTGACACGAATGCGCGCGCGATCCACCGAGCAACGAGCGAAGTCTCGCGGTGACGCTGCGCGCGGTAACGAACCGTTAATCTCTGCGAGACCCCGGTATCGACGGCGTCACGGCGACGCGTGGAACTGTGGCATGCGTTTAAACGCTTTGTTTGCCATTTCGGTGAATAGTCCCTCAATGAGTATGGTTAATTTTCCCTGTTGCGTTGATTGGGCACCTATATCCCGGGTGCGTGGCGTAAAGCGAAGAGTAACCCCTCAGCCCGCGGCAGTTGGAATGGAAGCTGGGGATCATGCTTGACTATAGCCAGCCGATAGATCGGGCCCAACCGGAGGCCCCGCAGCAGGCGCCTCAGGCCGGCTTCAACGTGCTGGAGCTGGTCAATCTGCTTTGGCGTCGCAAGATCGCGATTGCGGCCGCCGCCCTGCTCGGCGCGACGCTGGCGGTCACCGTCGGCAAGAGCCTGACCCCACGCTACACTGCCACCGCCCAGCTCTATGTCGACCCACGCGAGCTCCAGCTCGTCGACCGCGAGCTCACGCCGCGCGCGCAGGACGTCTCCGGCATGTCCATGGTGGTCGAGAGCCAGGCGCGCCTGATCACCTCCAACAGCGTGCTGCTCCAGGTCATCCAGCAGGCCGGTCTCGACAAGGATCCCGAATTCGGCGGCGGCGACGCCAGGTCGCTGATGTCGTCGCTGCTCGGCCTGATCGGTCTGCAGCCCCGCGCGCCCTCCGCGGCGGAGACGAAGGAAGTGCAGCTTGCGGCGCTCGACGCGCTGAACCGGCACATCACGATCCGCAAGACCGAGAAGAGCTTCATCGTCGATATCGAGGTCTGGTCGACCGATCCGGCGAAGGCGGCGATGCTCGCCAACACGCTGACCAGCGCCTACCTCGCGGAATCCCGCAACTCGCAGGCTTCGGCCGCTCGTCGCGCCACCAACGATCTCTCCGGCCGGCTGAAGGAGCTGCGCGAGCGGCTGCGCAACGCCGAGACCGCGCTCGCCACCTACAAGGCCCAGAACAATTTCGTCGGCACCCAGGACGCGCTGATCAGCGACCAGCAGCTCTCCTCCAGCAACCAGCGGCTTTCCGCGGCCCGCGCGGCGACGATGGACGCACAGGCCCGGCTCGACCAGATCGAGGCGAGCCGGCGCACGGCAGCCGATGCCGGCGCGATTCCCGAAGCACTGCAATCGCCGACGATCGCCAATCTGCGTGCACAATATGCCGATGCCCGCAAGAAATATGCGGAGCAGACGAGCGAGCTCGGCCCGCGCCATCCGGCGCTGCGCCAGACCGAGAAGCAGGTCGAGGATCTCAAGCGCACCATCAGCGAAGAGATCGATCGCTTTGCCCAGTCGGCCAAGAACGACCTGACGCGGGCCCGCGACTACGAAGCCTCGCTCAACCGGGCGCTGGAAGCGCAGAAGCGGCAGAGCGTGCAGCTCAGCCAAGCGGCTGTCCGCCTGCGTGAGCTCGAGCGCGAGGCCGACGCCAGCCGCGACGTCTATCAGTCCTTCCTCAAGCGCTCGCGCGAGACCGAGGAGCAGGAGACGCTGAACACGTCGGCTGCCCGCGTCATCGGCGAGGCCACGGTACCGCAGCGGCGCTCGTTCCCGCCGGCGATGAGCCTGTTCGCCATGATCGGCTTCATCTTCGGCGCGATCGCAGCGTCGAGCTGGTTCGTTGCCGCCGAGCTGCTGTTCGCCGGTGCGCCCACGCCGGCCCGCCGCGAACGCACGCCGGCGCCGCAGGCTCCCCGCACCCCGGAGACGCCGCGGGCTGCCGAGCCCCCGCGGCCGCAGCCGGCTTCGCGCGCCCCCGAAGTTGCAGAGGCGCAGCCGGAAGTTGCCGCGCCACCGCTGCAACCGTCGATGGGCGAACGGCCCCTGATCGAAAAGCCGCTGATCGCGCGCCTCCAGGAGGCCGACGTCATCCATACGCTGGGCGCCATTCTCGCCACCGGCGGCGGCGTCGACCTGACACGGCTGGGCTGGCCGACGCTGCGCCCCGGCTTCCCTCTGACGAGCCTGCTCAATGCCTGGCGCGACATGCGCGCCGCGGTCGCCCGGCGTGCCGGTGGCAAGACGATGCCGGTGATCGCGCTCCTTGGTACGGGCGAGACCACCGGGCGCAGCGTAACCGCACTGAATTTCGCGCTCGCGGCCGCGCGTGACGGCGTCCGCGTGCTGATGATCGATGCCGACCATCAGGCTCACCCGCTCTCGAACAAGGTCAATCGCCCCGGCAAGAGCGAGCCGAGCGCGCGTGGCTGGCTCTCGATCGGCAGCAAGGCCGCACGCGAGATCAAGACGGTCAACGGCATCTCGGTGCTGCCGGCGGCCGAGGGCGACGCCGGCAAGGCCGCCGAGGCCATCCGCAAGGCGATTGCGCAGGCGCGCTCCGCCGGCGGCTATGATCTCGTCATCCTCGACGGCCCCGCAATGCCGCTTGCAGCCAGCAGCCGCAAGCTGCTCGACGACACTGACGCGCTGGTGGCAGTGCTGCCGACCAGCACGGACATCAACGACAGCCTGGAAGAAATCCTGAGCATGCTCGGCCGCGCCGAGCGCAAACTCGTCGGCGTCGTGCTCGACGAGCTCACTCCCACAACCCAAGCGCGCCAGGGAGGCAGACAATATGCTTGAGCGCCGCATCAACCCGGAAGGCAGAGCCGCAACCGCCGACGTGCCACGAATCACGGTCGGCGGCCTGCGCATGGCCGCACTCGACCTGGAAGCGACCGCCGACTTCATGATCGAGGCCACCAATCCCGACAACCGCATCGGCCGTCCGCTGTACCTGACCTCGGCGAACGGCGAGGTGCTGGCGCGCTGCTCGACCGAGCCGCAGACCGAACGCCTGTTCCGCGCCGCCGACATGATCAATGCCGACGGTCAGCCGCTGGTGGCCGCCTCGAAACTGCAATCCTGGTTCCCGCTGCCCGAGCGCGTCGCGACCACCGACCTGTTCCATTACGTCGCGCGCAAGGCCGAAGCGATCGGCCGCACCTTCTACATGTTCGGCGCCAGCGAGGAGGAGAACGCTGCCGCGGTCGCGAATGTTCGCAAGCTCTATCCGAACCTCAAGATCGTCGGCTACAGCCACGGCTATCTGCGCGGCGACGCCCTGCGCGCGAAAGTCGAGGAGATCAACGCGCTCGCCCCGGATTATCTCTGGGTTGCGCTCGGCGTGCCCAGCGAGCAGGCATTCGTCGAGGAATATACGCCGCTACTGACCAATGTTGGCGTCATCAAGACATCCGGTGGCTTGTTCAACTTCTTGTCGGGCAGCCGGTCCCGCGCGCCGCAATGGATGCAGAATATCGGTCTCGAATGGGCCTGGCGCACCTGGCTCGAGCCGCGCCGCCTGTTCTGGCGCTATTTGACCACCAGTCCCCGCGCGATCTATCTTCTGTTCAGCCGCCAACGGCCCTTCAATCGCTGAGAGAAGAGTAGATTACGACATGACCGACCGACCGACCGTCCTCGTCACAGGAGGCGCGGGTTATATTGGCTCGCATGCCTGCCGCGCCCTCACCGCCGCCGGCTATCGGCCCGTCGTTTACGACAATCTCACAACAGGTCATCGCAGTTTCGTTGCCGGAGAGCTCGTGACGGGCGATCTGCTCGACGGCGCGGCGCTGGCGCGCGCCTTCGCCGACCACAAGATCACGGCGGTGATGCATTTTGCGGCAGCCAGCCTCGTCGGCGAGTCCATGACCGACCCGCAGAAATACTATATCAACAACGTCCAGGGCACGCTGTCGCTGCTCCAGGCGATGCGGAATGCCGGCTGCCATCGCATCGTGTTCTCCTCGACCGGCGCCGTCTACGGCAATGCCGATTCCAAGGCGCTGCCGGAAGACTTCCCCTGCGCACCGATCAATCCCTACGGCGCCTCGAAATGGATGATCGAGCGGATGCTCGTCGACTATCGCGCGGCTTATGGCTTCGGCGCATTCTGCCTGCGCTATTTCAACGCCAGCGGCGCCGATCCCGCCGGCGGCATCGGCGAGCTGCGTGACAACGAGACGCATCTCATTCCGCGTGCGATGATGGCGCTGCAGGGGCATGTCGACTTTGCCGTGTTCGGCGACGACTACGCCACGCCCGACGGCACCGCGATCCGCGACTACATCCACGTCACCGACCTCGCCGCCGCACATGTCGCGGCACTGAAGCTGCTCGAACAGGGACATGCCGGCGGCAGCTTCAATCTCGGCACCGGGTCCGGCTTCTCGGTGCGCGAGATCCTCAACGCCATCAGGCAGGAGACCGGGCGCGAGGTGCCGCACACGGTCAAGCCGCGCCGGGCCGGCGATCCCACCTACCTGGTCGCCGACGCCTCGGCCGCGCGAAAGGTGCTGAACTTCGTACCGCGCCATTCCGACCTCGCCACGGTGATCCGCACCGCCTGGGCCTGGCACCAGAAGGCGCATCCGCTTAAGGCCCGTTAAGCAACCGTAACATCCGTACCTTGCCTGCCGTGCCCCCAAACGGCTAGAATGCATGTTCACCGCCGCCGTTGGCGTATCGCCAACGGCCGCATTCTTTGGCATCGCCGACGATGAGGTCGGGATGCATGGCTCGGCCCATTTGGCGCGAGCCGATTTTTCCGAGCGTCAAGGCCATGATCAGATCCGCGCGCCGGCCTGTCATCAGGCGCGGATTCTCAGGAGTTTCGACCACATGCATCAGGCTGCACGCCTGGAGTTCGAGCGCGTGATGGATGAGTTCGTCCGCTGGCATGTCGTACCCACGGACGAGCGCTCGCCCGCGCCTGCCTGGTGGTGGGGACCTGCTATGGCGGTGGTCGACGACCAGGAGCCGATGAGCTGCTCATGGTGTGCCGAGCTTGGCCTGAACGAAGGCACGAGCTTCGCCGAAGGCGCGCGCACGATCCTGTCGCTGTTCGTCGAGCAGACCTCGCTGACCGGGCCGCAGGATTTTCCAAGCATTGCAGAAGGCGCAGACCACGAGGTCCGCGAGCTTCATCCACTGCCGTCAGACGACAGCGCGTTTCAGCCGTAACGCCGCAGCTTCCTTCGCGGCAAGGTCCGGCTCGGGCTGCAGCGGCGGCGCCACCGGCAGAACCATCGGCCGCAGCAGCTCGGCCATCTGCCTGGCCGGCAGCGGCTTGGAGATGAGGAAGCCCTGCATCTCGTCGCAGCCATGGGTGCGCAGGAATGCCTCCTGCTCGGCGTTCTCGACGCCTTCGGCAACGACCGTCATGCCGAGCGCCTTGCCCATGCTGATGATCGCCTGCGCGATGGCCTGATCCTCCGAATCCTGCGGCAGGTCGCGCACGAAGGAGCGGTCGATCTTGATGGTGTCGATCGGGAAGTGCTTCATCAGCGACATCGAGGAATAGCCGGTGCCGAAATCGTCGATGGCAAGGCGAATGCCGCGGCTCTGGATGGCATCAAGCACCTTCAGCGCGCGACCGACATTGCGCATCATCATGCTCTCGGTGACCTCGAGCTGCAGCAGCACCGGCGACATGCCGGAGGCCGCCAGGGCCTCGTCGACATCCTGCAGCAGATGCTCGTCGGCGAACTGCCGCGGCGACAGGTTCACCGCCATCGACAGCGGCAGCAGGCCGCGGCGCTGCCAGGCCATCGCCTGCGCGCAGGCCTCGTTCAGCACCCAGCGGCCGATCGGCACGATCAGCCCGGTTTCCTCCGCGAGCGGAATGAACTGCGCGGGCGAGACGTTGCCGAGCTCGGGATGGGTCCAGCGCAACAGTGCCTCCACGCCGGTGATCTGGCCGGTCTCCATGTCGACCTTGGGCTGGTAGTTCAGTGAGAACTGCTCGCGCTCCAGCGCCCGGCGCAGCGCGCTTTCCAGCGACAGCCGCTCGATCGACTGCGTCTTCACCTCCTTGGAGAAGAAGCGATAGCCGTTCTTGCCGTCCTCCTTGGCGAGATACATCGCCATGTCGGCATTCTTGGTCAGCGTCTGCGCATCGGAGCCGTTGGCCGGATACATCGCGATGCCGATCGAAGCCGTGGTGTGGCACTCGTGGCCGGCGAGCTCCATCGGCTCGGCGAGCGCCGTCAGCAGCCCGGTCGCGATGTGCTGGACGTCGTCGATCTCGCCGCACTGGTCGAGGATCACCACGAACTCGTCGCCGCCGAGGCGCGCAACGACGTCGCTCGCCCGCAGCGCGCCACGCAGCCGGTTCGCGACCTCGAGCAGGAGCAGATCGCCGGCCTCGTGGCCAAGCGAATCGTTGATGACCTTGAAGCGGTCGAGATCGATGAACAGCACCGCAAAGCGGCGATCGTGGCGCTGGGCCTCGTCGATCGCCTCGCGCAGCAGCCCGTTGAAGGTCTCGCGGTTCGGCAGATCGGTCAGGCTGTCATGCGAGGCGAGGTATTCGATCCGTTCGTCGGCCCGGTTCTTCTCGTCGGCGCGATCGAAATTCTCCATCGCGAAGGAGACGTTGTCGGCGAGACGCTGCAGCAGCTCGACGAACTCGACCGTGAAGGTTTCCTGCTCGGTCGACATGTAGATCATGACGCCGACAGCCTTGTCGTGGGTGATCAGCGGGAACGCCGCGCCTGACCGCGCGCCGTCGCCTTGCAGCACGGCATGGAAGGCGCTGACGCGGCTGTCGTTGACATAGTCGTTGCTGACACAGGGCTGCCGCGTGCGGAACGCCGTGCCGCTCATGCCGCGGCCTTCCGGCCGGTCGGCGTCGATGGAGAGACGAACATTGCGAGTGGTCTCGGCGGACGGCCCCGCGGCCGCGACGATCGCGAGCTGGTCGCTGTCGGCGCTGAGAAGCGCAATGGTCGTGGAGGTGAACTTGCCGCCGGTGGAGGCGGCCTGACAGACCAGCTCGAACAGCTCGCTGCGCGACTTGGCGCGCACGATCGCTTCGTTGGTGGCGCTCAGCGCCGCGAACATGCGCCTCAGGCGTTCCTTCTGCGCCTCGGTTCGCGCCCGCTCCTCGGCCCGGTCGAAATTGTCGAGCGCAAAGGAGACGTTTTCCGCGAGGCGCCCGAGCAGCTGGATCAGGTCCGGCGTGAACGTGCCTTCATCCGGCGAGAGGAACAGCAGGATTCCGATGGCATCGGTTCCGTTCTTCAGCAGCGGGAAGCAACCGCCGGATTTCGTGCCTTGATCCCGCGCGACCCGGCGCCAATGCGTCGCGCGAGCATCCGTGAGCAGATCGTTGGAAACACAGGGTGCCCCGGTGCGAAATGCGGTTCCGGCCAGTCCCCGCCCCTCGGGCTCGTCGGCAGAGGTCGCGAAGCGCCACTTTTCGACGTGATGGCGGCATTCGCCCTTGGTGACGGCGATGTCGAGATTGCGTCCGCTCAGATCCACCATCGCGATGGTGGCTGACGAGAAGGTGCCGCCGAGCACAGCGGCGTCGCAGACCGCCTCGAACAGCTCGGTGCGGGTCTTCACCCGCATGATCGCTTCGTTGGTCGCGCTCAGCGCCTCCAGCATGCCGCGCAGGCGATTGCGCTGCAACTCGGCTTTCGCCTTTTCATCCGCGCGGTCGAAATTCTCGAGCGCGAAGGCGACATTGGCCTGCAGCCGTTGCAGCAGCTCGACGAATTCGGGCGTGAACGTGCCGCGCTCCGGCGAGTTGAAGAGAAAGATGCCTTCGACGCGGGCGCCGTTGAAGAGCGGCAGCGCCGCGGAGGAGCCGATGCCGTTGCGGCGGGCATTGGCCTGCCAGGGCTTGATCCGGTCGTCGGACAGCACGTCGTTGCTGATGCAGGGCTGGCGCGTCCGGAAGGCGGTGCCGGTGAGCCCCCGCCCCTCGGGAATTTGATCTGAGGTGGAGAACTTGAAGTTCCGAACCATATCCGCGTTCGGCCCATAGCAGGCGACGACGCGAAGCAGCTCGGCTTCGTGATCGACCAGCGCGATGTTGGCCGAAGTGAACTTGGCGCCCTTCGCCGTCGCTTCGCAGACGAGGTCGAACAGCTCCGCCCGCGAGTGTGCGCGCAGGATCGCCTCGTTGGTCGCACTGAGCGCCGCATACATGCGCGCGAGGCGCTCTTCCTCTGCGGCGATCCGTGCCTTCTCGGCCTCACGGTCGAAATTGTCGATGGCGAAGCAGACGTTCTCCGCGATACGCAGCATCAGCCCGACGATTTCCTCGTCCCTGGCCCAGGACTGGCTGAGGAAAGACAGGATCACGCCGATGCTTCGGCCATGCTTGATCAAGGGCGCCGCGACAACCGCGGCGACGCCGGTGTTGATATTGGCCTGCTCCCACGCTGTTCCCTTGGTGCGGCGCGCGAGATCGCGCTCGACGATGGGCTTCTGTGTCCGGAACACTTCGCCTGAAATCCCGCCTCCGTAGGGATTCTCGGGGTCGGTGGAGTAATGGGTCCGCGCCACGATCTCCAGATTCTCGCCGGTGCCGGCGACCGGCTTCAGCCAATGCGAATCCTGCTCCTTGAGCAGGACGAAGGTCGCCAGCGACTTGCCGCCATGCACGGAGGCATCGCAGACGAGCTGGTAGAGCTCCTGCTCGGTCTTGGCGCGCAGAATGGCCTCGTTGGTGGCGCTGAGCGCACCGAACATGCGGTTGAGCCGCCGCGTCGCCCGATCGCTGCTCTGCCGGGCGGTCTCGCGCGCGAAATTCTCAAGCGCATAGGACACATTGGCCGACATGCGCTCGAACAGCGACACCATCTGCGCGTCAAGCGAGCCGGCCTCGCTGCGGGTCACGAACAGCACGCCGACGCTCTCGCCGCTGCATAACAGCGGCACCCCTGCCGCCGCACCGATATGCGCTTTCGCCACGCCCTCGCGCCACGCCAGCGAGCGCGGATCGTTCAGATAGTCATTGCTGATGCAGAGCTTCCGGCTGCGAAAGGCTTCGCCGCCGACGCCGGAGCCCTCAGGCGTGCCGTCTTCCGTGGTGATCTCGATCGCGCGCAGGCGCGCCACGTCCTCGCCGCAACCGGCCGCAAAGCGCAACCGCCTTCCGTCCGGGCCAACCAGGAACACGGCCACGGCCAAGAAATCCCCGCTCGAAAACCCGGCGTCGCAGACCTTCTGGTACAGCTCGTCCGGCGATTTCGCGTAGAGGATCGCTTCATTGATGGCGCTCAACGCCGCAAAGGTGCGCGCGAGTGTCGTCGGCACGATCTCAACTCCCGGGCATTTCTGCCGATTTCTCCCGGGTGCTTTATGAACGGGGATCGCCTAAGTGGTCGTTATTGCGCGCTGCAAACCCTCCATCAAAGTGAACGAGCGGCGAACGAGGCGCACCAAACTGTCGGGAATGCCGCCGCGCGGGATGAATCGTCGACGAAAGGCGCGCTCTCTTTACGAATTTGCAGCCCTGTATTGGTTTACGGGAGATTGATATCGCGCCCGCGCTTTGAGACGATGGCTCCCAACAAGCAGCCCGTTAAGGGCACAATGCCGGGGAAACGCCATGCCGATCGTCAGGGCCGACCGCCTCACGCGCATCAGCGCCGCTCTGCTCCAGGCGGCCGGAGCTTCCGAGGAAGAGGCCGACGCGGTCGCAACGGGCTGCGTCAACGCCAATCTCGCCGGTCACGATTCCCACGGCGTGATCGCGGTTCCCACCTACATCGATCGTATCAAGGCCGGACACATCGTTCCCGGCGCCAAATGGACCATCGTCCAGGAATCGCCAACCACGACCGTGATCGACGGAAATTGGGGGTTCGGCTTCCACGTCAACGCCAAGGCGATGGCGCTGACGATCGAGAAGGCCAGGACGGCGAATGTCGCCGCCTGCACCGTATTCCGGCAGAGCCATGTCGGCCGCCTCGCCGCTTATCCCTTGATGGCGATGCGCGAAGGCATGATCGGGATCGCGACGGCGGATTCCGGCCGCTCGCCGAAGCATGTGGCACCATTCGGCGGCAAGGAGGCGCGGCTCGGCACCAACCCGATCTCGATCGCCGTGCCGTCCGATCTCGATGCGCCGTTCTATCTGGACATGGCGACCTCGGCGGTCGCGGCCGGCAAGATCCAGCTCGCGGTCGCGCGCGGCGAGGAAATTCCGACGGGATGGATCATCGACGCCGACGGGCGGCACACCACCGATCCCACGCAATACCGCAAGGGCGGCGCGCTGCTGCCGCTCGGCGGCACCGAGGGTTACAAGGGTAGCGGTCTTGCCGCCATGGTCGAGGTGCTGTGCGGCCTGCTCACCGGATTGGGATTCGGCGTCGAGCCGACCGGGCGGCACAATGACGGCTGCTTCATGGCGGTGTTCAACGTCGCCGCGTTCCGCCCGTTGCAGCAGTTCAAGTGCGAGGTCGCGGAATTCGCGCAATACCTGAAATCGACCCCGCCGTCCGAGGGCAGCGCGGGCGTCTACTATCCCGGCGAGATCGAGGGCGTACGCGAGCAGCAGCGCCTGCGCGACGGCATCGAGATCGAAGATGCCACCTGGGAGAAGCTGCGCGCGCTGGCGCGTGACTACCGGCTCGACACGATCCTCGATCTGGCCTGACGCAATCCGGAGAACAGCAGCATGAATCGGCAGATGGTACTGGTCGGCTTCCTCCAGGCGCAGAACTGCACCAACTTGCCGAGCTCCTGGCGGCATCCGGACTCGCGCGACGATTCGATGTCGGCGGATTACTACCAGGAGATCGCGAGGATTCTCGAAGCCGGCAAATTCCACATGGCGTTCTTCGACGATCGGCTGGCGATGCCGGACCGCTACGGCAACGACCACGCCCACACCGTCGAATACGGCATCCGCTGCGTGAAGATGGATCCGCTGATCGTGCTGACCACGATGGGCATGGTCACCGACAAGCTCGGCCTGGGCGCGACCTGCTCGACCACCTATTACGAGCCGTTCGACGTCGCGCGGCGTTTCGCAACGCTCGATCTGATTTCCGGCGGACGCGCGGGCTGGAACGTCGTCACCTCGCTCAATGACGGCGAGGCGCTCAACATGGGGCGCGACTCCCATCCCGAACATGATTCCCGCTACGACAAGGCCGACGAGTTCATGGAGGTCGTGCTCGGTCACTGGGATACGTGGGAAGACGGCGCGCTCATCATGGACAAAAAGAGCGGCCGCTTTGCCGATCCGACCAAGGTGAAGCGGCTCGATCATAAGGGCGCCGCCTTCAAGTCCCGCGGTCCCTTCACCGTGCCGCGCTCGCAGCAGGGCCATCCCGTCATCATCCAGGCGGGCGCGTCCGGCCGCGGCCAGCGCTTTGCCGGGCGCTGGGGCGAAGTGATCTTCACCGCCGCTCGCAATCTCGCCGCCGCCAAGGACGGCTATGCGGCCGTGCGCAACGAGGCCGCGAAAGCCGGCCGCGATCCCGATCAGATGTTCCTCTGCAATCTGACGACGCCGGTCTGCGCCGCGACCAAGGCCGAGGCTGAAGACAAGATGGCACTGATCAACAAGCTGCCGCTCGAGATCGACGCGCTGTCGCTGCTCGCCGAAGCGCTCAACTACGACTTTGCCTCCAAGGGTCTCGACGAGCCGCTGACGACGGAGGAGCTGACGAGCATGCAGGGCATTCTGGGCATCCGCGACGGCGTGCTGAAGACATCAGGCAAGAGCAATCCGAGCGCGCGCGACTTCGTCACCTTCTCCGGTCGCGGCCAGGTGCATGACGCCATGGTCGGCGGCCCCAAGGAGATCGCGGACAAGCTCGAAGAGATGTTCGTCGAGCGCGGCTGCGACGGTTTTGTCATCGCGGCGACCTATGTGCCCGGCTCCTACGCCGACTTCGTGCAACACATCGTGCCGGAGTTGCAACGACGCGGCTTGTTCCAGAGAGAGTATCGCGGCAAGACGCTGCGGGAGAATCTCGGCTTGACGCGGCCCGTCGCTGGCGCGTGGAAAGTACAGCCGCGCGACGCCGCGGAATAACAAGGATACATCATGCGCTGGCTGAAATTCACCGCCTCGAACAAGACCTCGTGGGGAATCGTCGAGGGCGACCAGGTTATCTCGGTCGACGGCGACCCGTTCGGCGAATGGCAGCGCACCTCGCGCACGCATCCGCTCAGCGCGGTGAAGATCGAGCTGCCGCTGATCCCGCGCACGTTCTACTGCGTCGGCCTGAACTATCTCAAGCACCTGAAGGAAGCCGCCGACAAGCGCGGCGAGGTGCCCGCCGTCCCTGAAAGACCCGAGATCGGCTACCGCGCGCAGAACGCGCTGATCGCGCATGACGAGGACGTCGTCATCCCCTCCTTTGCGACGGAGAAGATCCACTATGAGGGCGAGCTCGCCGTCGTGATCGGCAAGAAGGTGAAGCACCTCTCGGCTGAGAACGCGATGGATTGCGTGTTCGGCTACACCATCGGCAACGACGTCAGCGAACGCAGCTGGCAGAAGGCCGATCGCAGCCTGTGGCGCTCGAAGAACGCCGACACGTTCAAGCCGATGGGGCCGTGGATCGAGACCGAGGCTGATCTTGCCAGGATGGAAACGATCGTCCGGGTCAACGGCAAGGAGACCAACCGCTTCGCTACCGGCGACATGATCTTCGGCGTGGTGCCGTTCCTGGTCGAGCTGACCAGATATTTCACGCTGTGGCCGGGCGACGTGATCTGGATGGGCACCGACGGAGCGTCGCCGGACATCAAGCACGGCGACGTCGTGGAGATCGACATCACCGGTGTCGGGACGCTGCGGAACAGGTTTGTGCGGGAGGGGCAGTAGCGGAGGTGCCGTTGCTGTAGTTGCCGTAGGATGGGTAGAGCGCAGCGAAACCCATCACCAGGATCCGTCTCGGATAGATCTTGATGGGTTTCGCTATCGCTCTACCCATCCCACGAAACTCTCTCAAAACGGCAGCGCCACGCCTGTCTTGATCTCCTTCAGCACCACATTGCTGCGGACATAGCGGATGCCGGGAATGCGGAACATGAACTCGTCGAGGAAGCGGTTGTAGGCAACCATGTCCTGCACGACGACGCGCAGATGGTAGTCGGCATCGCCAGTGGTCGCAAAGCACTCCAGCACTTCGCGGCGCCTGGTGACGCGGGAGACGAACTCGTCGACGAACTTTGCGTCATGCCGCTCCAGCGACACGTGGAGGATGGCCGACATTGCAAAGCCCGCCTGCTCGCGCGCGACCAGCGCTGCGTAGCCCTGGATGACGCCGCTCTCTTCCAGTGCCCGCACCCGGCGCCAGCAGGCCGAGGTGGACATGCCGACCTCGTCGGCCAGTTGCTGATTGGTGGCGCGGCCGTCCTTCTGGAGATGGGTGAGAATCCGCGTGTCCTGCTCTTCGATCATGGAGGGCTCTCGGTTTGATCGAATCTACCAAACTTTGCCTCTTTTTGCAAAATTCTACCGAATAACGATTTCGTGCGGGAGAAATAGGTAAGACCTACCAACTTCCCAGGCATACCCTTCCACCTATCGGCAGGATGCCGCGCGAGGTCCGCCATGGACGCCATTCCCTCTCTCGACAGTTACGAGCTCTCCGACCGCTATGACCGCGAGGAGGGCCGCGTCTTCCTCACGGGCACGCAGGCCATCGTCCGCATCGCGCTCGACCAGGCGAGGCGCGACCGGGCGCGCGGCCTCAACACGGCGGGCTTCATCTCCGGCTATCGCGGCTCGCCGCTCGGCGGCATCGATCTCGAGCTGTGGCGCATCCAGCAACGGCTGAAGCAGGACCGCATCGAATTCCTCCCCGCCGTGAACGAGGACCTTGCGGCGACAGCGGTGCTCGGCTCGCAACAGGTCGAGACGCAGGCCGACCGCGAGGTCGATGGTGTGTTCGGGCTCTGGTACGGCAAGGGCCCCGGCATCGATCGCTCCGGCGATGCGCTCAAGCACGGCAATGCCTATGGCTCCTCCCCGCATGGCGGCGTGCTGGTGGTGGCCGGCGACGACCATGGCTGCGTCTCCTCCTCGATGCCGCACCAGTCCGACGTCGCCTTCATGAGCTGGTTCATGCCGACGCTGCACCCGGCCGATGTCGGCGAATATCTCGCGTTCGGCGAATATGGTTACGCGCTGAGCCGCTTCTCCGGCATGTGGGTCGGCTTCAAGGCGATCTCGGAGATCGTGGAGTCGGCCGCATCCGTCGCGCTGCGTCCGCCGCGCCTGTTCCGCACGCCCGAGTTCACGCCGCCGCCCGGCGGGTTGCATTATCGCTGGCCGGATCTGCCGGGCCCGCAGATCGAGGAGCGGTTGGAAGCCAAGAAGCACGCGGTCTACGCCTTCGCAAAAGCCAATCCGATCGACCGCCACATCTACGACATCCCCGGCGCGACCTACGGCATCGTCACGACAGGCAAGGCGCATCTCGACCTGATGGAGGCGCTGCGGCTGATGGGCCTCGATGAAGCCGCCTGCCGCCGCATCGGCATCGACGTCTACAAGGTCGGCATGGTCTGGCCGCTGGCGCTGCATGACGCCATGGATTTCGTGAAGGGCAAGCGCGAGATCCTGGTGGTCGAGGAGAAGCGCGGCATCATCGAGAGCCAGTTCAAGGAATATTTCTACGACTATCCCGGCAGCAAGCCCGAGCGCATGGTCGGCAAGCACGACGAAACCGGCGCGCGGCTGATCTCATGGATCGGCGAATTGTCGCCGCGCGCGCTGGCGTCCGTGCTGGCGCGGCGGCTCGATCCGATGTTTCCGGGCCTCAATCTCGCCGCGCGGGCCGCTGCACTGCTCCCGGAGACCGAACGATCCATCAACGTCGCGGGCGCGACGCGCACGCCCTATTTCTGCTCGGGATGTCCGCACAACACCTCGACGAAGGTGCCGGAGGGATCGAAGGCGCTGGCCGGCATCGGCTGCCACTTCATGGCGAGCTGGATGGATCGCGAAACGTCGTCGCTGATCCAGATGGGCGGCGAGGGCGTGAACTGGGCGGCATCGTCGCGATTCACCGGCAACAAGCACATCTTCCAGAATCTCGGCGAAGGCACCTATTATCACTCGGGCTCGATGGCGATCCGGCAGGCGATCGCCGCCAAGGCCAACATCACCTACAAGATCCTGTTCAACGATGCCGTCGCCATGACGGGCGGGCAGCCGGTCGACGGCCCCGTCAGCGTGCACGCCATCGCGCACAGCGTCCGCGCCGAGGGCGTTGAGCGCATCGCGCTGGCGTCGGACAATCCCGAACAGTTCCGGCCTGCGGACCTCCCCATCGGCGTCACCATCCATCCGCGCGAGGAGATGGATTCCGTGCAGCGCGAGCTGCGCGATATCCCCGGCGTCTCCGTCCTGATCTATCAGCAGACCTGCGCCACCGAGAAGCGACGGCGGCGCAAGCGCGGGCAGATGGCCGATCCCAAGCGCTTTGCCTACATCAACGATCTCGTCTGCGAGGGCTGCGGCGATTGCTCGGTCGAATCCAACTGCCTCAGCGTCGAGCCGAAGGAGACGCCGTTCGGCCGCAAGCGCCAGATCAACCTGTCGGCCTGCAACAAGGATTTTTCCTGCCTCAACGGCTTCTGCCCGAGCTTTGTGACGGTCGAAGGCGCGACGCGCCGGAAGAAGAGCGCGAGCGAGATCGACGCGATCGGCCGCGCCGCTACACTGCCCCTGCCGGCCCCTGCAATGCTCGAGCGTCCCTACGACCTGCTCGTGACCGGCGTTGGCGGCACCGGCGTGATCACAGTCGGCGCACTGATCGGCATGGCCGCACATCTGGAGCGTCGCGGCGTCTCGGTGCTGGATTTTACAGGCTTCGCGCAAAAATTCGGGCCCGTGCTGAGCTACATCCGCCTCGCCGCCTCCCCCGACGCGCTGCACCAGGTGCGCATCGACCAGGGCGCGGCCGATGCGCTGATCGGCTGCGACCTCGTCGTCAGCTCCTCGCCAAAGGCGTCCGGCACCTATCACCGCGGCATGCGCGCCGCGGTCAACACCGCGGAGATGCCGACCGGTGACGTGGTCCGCTTCCGCGATGCCGATCTCGCCTCGCCCGCCCGGCTGCGTGCGATCCGGCAGGTCATCGGCAACGACAATCTCGGCACCATCAATGCCAACGCGCTGGCCGAGCGGCTGCTCGGCGATGCCGTCTATGCCAACATCATCATGCTGGGCTTTGCCTGGCAGCGCGGGCTGGTTCCGGTCTCGCTGCAGGCGATGCTCCGCGCCATCGAGCTCAACGGTGTCGCCGTCGATCGCAACAAGCAGGCTTTTGCGTGGGGCCGGATTGCCGCCGCCGATCCGGACTTTCTGCCGAAGACGGACGAAGCACCAAAGGCCGAGACGCTCGACCAACTCATCGCCCGCCGCGCCGATTTCCTCACCGCCTATCAGAACGGCGCCTATGCGGCGCGCTATCGCGCGATGATCGAAAAAGTTCGCAGCGCCGAAGCTCCCCTGAACAGCGAGGCGCTGACCGAGGCTGTCGCCCGCGCCCTGTTCAAGCTGATGGCCTACAAGGACGAGTACGAGGTCGCGCGCCTGCACATGCAAAGCGGCTTCCTTGACGAGCTCAAGCGCGAATTCGAGGACGGTTTTGGCGTCCAATATCATCTGGCGCCGCCGTTCCTGCCGTCCGAACGCGACGCGCGTGGCCGGCCGCGCAAGCGCGCGTTCGGCCAATGGATCCAGATGCCGCTCGCGGTGCTGGCGCGCTTGAAGCGATTGCGCGGGACGCCGTTCGATCCGTTCGGCTACACCGCCGAGCGACGCACGGAACGCGAGCTGATCGCCTGGTATCAGGGCGTGATCGAACGCATGCTCGGACAGCTCGATGCGGCGCGCCTGCCCGATCTCATCGCCATCGCCAAGGCTCCGATGGAGATCCGCGGCTATGGCCCGGTGAAGGACATCGCGATCGCCAAGGTGAAGCCCGAGGTCGAGCGGCTGCTCATGAATTCGACGACATCGGTAACACAAAAGAAGCGCGCCTCCGGTTGACGCGGCGCCGGCAAGGCTTCAGCCTCGGAGCCTGAGGGGCGCCCTGTCGGCGCCTCTGCAATCAGGTGAGGCATCATGGATTTCGACCAGTTGACCCTGACCCAGGCCACCGCCGACCTCCGCGCCGGAAAAGTCACGAGCACATCGCTCACCACGGAAGCTCTTGCCCGCGCCAAAGCCAGCGCCGACCTCAATGCTTTCGTCACCCTGGACGAGGCCGGCGCCTTGAGGGCGGCGGCTGCGTTCGATGCAGCAGGTGACAAGACAAAGCCGCTCGGCGGCGTGCCGATCGTGATCAAGGACAATATCGAGGTCGCGGGATTGCCCTGCAGCGCCGGCACACCGGCGCTGAAGAACTACGTTCCGAAGGCCGATGCTCCGGTTGCCGCGAAACTGCGGGCTGCGGGCGCGGTCATCATCGGCAAGACCAGCATGCACGAGCTCGCCTTCGGCATTTCCGGCTACAACACCGCGTTCAAGACCGGCGCCGAGTTCGGCGTGCGCAACGCCTATGATCGCACTCTCATCGCCGGCGGCTCATCATCCGGGACGGGCGCTGCGATCGGCGCACGGATCGTCGCCGGCGGCCTCGGCACCGACACCGGAGGATCGGTCCGCGTGCCCGGCGCGCTGAACGGATGCGCTTCGCTACGCCCGACCGTCGGCCGCTATCCGCAAGCCGGCATCGCGCCGATCTCGCACACCCGCGACACCGCTGGCCCCATGGCCGCCACCATGGCTGACGTCGCGTTGCTCGACCGCGTCATCGCGGGCGGTGATGCTATCGCGCCGGCGGATCTTGCGGGAGTGCGCATCGGCCTCGTCAGATCGATGCTGACCAATCTCGACGCTGACACCGACGCCGCATTCCGGACGGCAATCGCAAAGCTAGGGGCGCAGGGTGCCACCGTTGTCGAGATCGAGATGCCGCAACTGGCCGAGCTCAACAGCCAGGTCAGCTTTCCGGTCGCGCTCTACGAGGCCTATGACGATCTGGTCGCCTATCTCAGGCACACCGGCACCGGCCTCAGCATCGAGGCGCTCGCGAACGAGATTTCCAGCGCCGACGTCAAGGGCACCTATGATGGCCTGGTGATCCCGCGAAAACTGCCCGCCCCCGACGGCACGCTGGTTGACGCCAAGCCGATCTACGACGACGCCATCAAGTCCGCGCGTCCCGCGCTTCAGGCGCTCTATGGCAACACCTTCGCCGCCAACAAGCTCGACGCCATCGCCTTCCCGACCACGCCGCGCGTGGCGATTCCCTCCAACCCGGAGTCCAGCAGCCTCGAGAATTTCGGCCTGTTCATCCAGAACACCGATCCTGGGAGCAATGCGGGGATTCCCGGCATCCAGATTCCGATCGCGCTGGGGGCGACGAGTAGACTGCCGATCGGGCTTGAACTGGACAGTTCCGCGGGGAGCGACCGTCGCCTGCTTGCGATCGGCATGGCGCTCGACACCGTGTTCGGGCGGTTGCCGCCGCCGCGCTGACGCTGCCGTAGGGCGGGCAAAGCGAAGCGTGCCCACCATTTTCGATGATGGAGAGAGATCGTGGGCACGGCGCGGTGCGCCTTTGCCCATCCTACGGGCTCAGAACGAATGTCCATCCCCTCACCCTGAGGAGCTTGCGAAGCAAGCGTCTCGAAGGGCGAGGCCACAGTCGGGCCTTCATCCTTCGAGACGCGCGTTCCGCGCTCCTCAGGATGAGGAGCAACATTCTCACGAATACGGATTGATCAGCTTCTGCTGCTCGGCGCTGTGATGCACCAGCGTGTCGATGAAGGTCCTCACCTTCGCCGACAGATGATGCCGGTGCGGATAGACCGCGTTCATCGACATCTCGACGGGACGATATTCCGGCAGCAGGCGCACCAGCCGCCCGGCTTCAAGATCATCCTGAATGAGAAATCCGGCCATCAGGCAGACGGCAGCCCCCTCCAGCGCCACTTTCCGCAGCGCTTCCCCGCTGTTGGTGACGAAGCTGCCGGAGATGCGGACCGAAGCCGGTGCACCCTTGCGATCGAAGAAGCGCCATTCGTCGCCGAACGGATAATTCAGGTGACGGCCGCAATTATGCGTGGTGAGCTCGTCAAGCTTCTGCACCCGGCCGTGCTTCTCGAGATAATCGTGGGAACAGCACAGCACGTGACGCCAGGTGGCGAGGCTCCGCACGATCAGGCTTGAATCCGGCGGCGGGGTCATGCGCAAGGCAACGTCATAGCCCTCCTCGATGAGGTCGATGTCGGCCTCGCCCATACGCAGATCGATCTTCAGTTCCGGATAGAGCGACAGGAGCTTCGCCACCACCGGTGCGACGAACGGCACCATGTGGGTGGCGACATGGATACGCAGCGTGCCGCGCGGCTCCGACTGCAGTTCGCCGGCGATATCGTCGGCCTGTTCGAGATCGGCGAGGATCTGGGTCGAACGGTCGTAATAGGCCTTGCCGATTTCGGTGAGACTCACCTTGCGCGTGGTGCGGTTGAGCAGGCGAACGCCGAGCCGGTCTTCCAGCGCCTGGACATGGTTGCTGACCATGGTCGTCGACATGTTGAGGCGGCGGGCGGCAGCGGAAAAGCCGCCGTTTTCGACCACCCGGACGAAGGCTGTGAGGCTGGTGAAGCGGTCCATGATCTCCGGCTCCAATTATCCACTCTCGGTGGATAATGCTTCCATTGTTTCCGGGATTATCACAACAGCCGGGACAACGCATCTTGCCACCATCAACAGCGCCCCGTTCGGATCGGGGCGGTTGGGAATTGCCGAGGATGCCATGTCGAACGCTTCGTACGTCACTGAAAACAATGAGAAAATCGGCCTCCGCCCGTCCGGGCAGGCGATCAAGCGGGCGGCCATCGGCCTCGCGCTGGTGCTCGGCATCGCTGTGGCCAGCGACTACGGCTACGACTATCTGAAGACCGGCCGCTACCTCGAATCCACCGACGATGCCTATGTGAAGGCCGATTCCACGATCATCGCGCCAAAGGTCTCCGGCTACATCGCCAAGGTGCTGGTTGGCGACAACGAGAAGGTCAGAGCCGGCCAATTGCTGGCCACGATCGACGACCGCGACTTCAAGACGGCGCTCGAGCAGGCCCGCGCCGATGTCGCCGCAGGCGAAGCCTCGGTGCGCAACATCGACGCCCAGCTCGAGCTGCAGCAGCCCATCATCGAGCAGAGCACCGCCGATGTCGCGGCGGCCGACGCCAATCTGAAATTCGCGCAGGAGGAACGCGCCCGCTACGACGATCTGATGAAGTCGGGCTCGGGCACGATCCAGCGCGCGCAGCAGACCGACGCGGCACTCCGCGCCAGCAACGCGCAATTGCAGCACGCCAAATCCGGCCTCGTCGCCGCGCAGCGCAAGGTCGACGTGCTCACCACCCAGCGCGCCCAGGCCACGGCCCAGCTCGAACGCGCTCGCGCAGTCGCGGAGCAGGCCGCGCTGAACCTGTCTTATACCGAGATCACCGCGCCGGTGGACGGCACGGTCGGCGCCCGCTCATTACGCGTCGGCCAGTACGTGCAGGCCGGCACGCAATTGATGGCGGTGGTGCCGCTCGATGCGGTCTATGTCGTCGCGAACTTCAAGGAGACGCAGCTCACGCATGTGCGTCCGGGTCAGCCGGTCGAGCTGCGCGTCGACAGTTTTCGCAATCGCACGCTGCATGGCCATGTCGACAGCCTGTCGCCGGCCAGCGGACTTGAGTTCGCGCTGCTGCCGCCCGACAATGCCACCGGCAACTTCACCAAGATCGTGCAGCGCGTGCCGGTGAAGATCGTGCTCGACGACCACAGCCTCACGGGACTGCTGCGCCCCGGCATGTCCGCGGTGCTAACCGTCGACACCAAGGCGGCCGTGGTGGCGGAGCAGGAGACCGCGAAGCGCGTTGCAGATAACGCGCCACGCCCGAACGGCAGCTGACGCGGGAGGACCCGGCAGGATTTTCAAATCCTGCCGGATAATCCTTCCAGGGCTTTCCTGATTATCGAAACCATCCGCCTAACGCATCCTGTCTCAAAGACCGAGACGAGGCTTCCATGAGCACGCTTCAACCGACCGTCAACGCTGCATCCGCCGCCAACCTCCCCGCCCCTACCGCGCCCGCCACACCGGCGGTCTCCGCCAAGACCTGGATTGCCGTGATCGGCGCCACGCTCGGTGCGTTCATGGCGGTGCTGAACATCCAGATCGTCAACGCCTCGCTCGCCGACATCCAGGGCGCGATCGGCGCCGGCATCGACGACGGCGGCTGGATCTCGACCTCCTATCTGATCGCCGAGATCGTGGTGATCCCGCTGTCGGGCTGGCTCGCGCAGGTGTTCTCGATCCGCATCTACCTGCTCACCAACGCGATCCTGTTCCTGGTGCTGTCGGCGGCCTGCGCGCTGGCGCAGGACCTGCCGCAGATGATCGTGCTGCGCGCCGTGCAGGGCTTCACCGGCGGCGTGCTGATCCCGATGGCCTTCACGCTGATCATCACGCTGCTGCCGCGCGCCAAGCAACCGGTCGGCCTCGCGCTGTTCGCGCTGTCGGCGACGTTCGCGCCCGCGATCGGCCCGACCATCGGCGGCTATCTCACCGAGAATTTCGGCTGGCAGTACATCTTCTACGTCAACCTCGTGCCGGGCGCGGTCATGGTCGGCATGCTCTGGTACGCGCTCGACGCGAGGCCAATGAAGCTGGCGCTGCTGCGCGAGGGCGACTGGGCCGGCATCATCACCATGGCGATCGGCCTGTCCGCGCTGCAGACCGTGCTGGAGGAAGGCAACAAGGACGACTGGTTCGGCTCGCCCTTCATCGTCAAGCTGAGCGTGATCGCGGCCGTCGCCCTGACTGCGTTCCTGATCATCGAGCTCACCGTGAAGAAGCCGCTGCTGAACCTGCGCCTGCTGGTCCGCCGCAATTTCGGCTTCGGCATGCTCGCGAACTTCCTGCTGGGCGTCGCGCTGTACGGCTCGGTCTTCATCCTGCCGCAATATCTGTCGCGCATCCAGGGCTACAATGCCGAGCAGATCGGCATGGTGCTGGCATGGACCGGCCTGCCGCAACTCCTGCTGATCCCGCTGGTGCCGCGGCTGATGCAGCGCTTCGACGCGCGGATCATCATCGGCATCGGCTTCGTGCTGTTCTCGGCCTCGAACTTCATGAACATCTACATGACGAACGACTACGCCGCCGACCAGTTGCTGTGGCCCAACGTCGTCCGCGCCATCGGCCAGGCGCTGGTGATGGCGCCGCTGTCGGCGGTGGCAACGTCGGGCATCGAGCCGGAGAATGCGGGCTCGGCCTCCGGCCTGTTCAACATGATGCGCAATCTCGGCGGCGCCGTCGGCATCGCGCTGCTCCAGACCGTGCTGACCAAGCGCGAGCAATATCACTCCAACGTGCTGATGCAGTCGGTCTCGGTGTTCGAACAGGCCACCCGCACGCGGCTGGAACAGCTCACGCAGTATTTCGTCAATCACGGCGTGCTCGACCGTGCCGATGCCGCCCATCGCGCCTATGTCGCGATCGGCCACACCGTGCAGAAGCAGGCCTACATCTTCGCTTTCAGCGACACCTTCTATCTGCTCGGCATGGCGCTGATCGTGGCGCTCGCTGCCGTCCTGTTCCTGAAGAAGCCCGGCCAGGCGTCGGCCGGCGGAGCCCATTGAGATCAACCCCGCAAGCAAGGAGAACGACCATGAAACCCCGCATGAATTTCTACCAGGCCGCCCCCGACACGATGAAGGCGCTGATGGCGCTGGAGGAGCAGATCCAGTCGACCGGTCTGGAAAAATCGCTGATCGAGCTCGTCAAGATCCGGGCGTCGCAGATCAACGGCTGCGCCCTCTGCATCAACATGCACACCGAGGACGCCCGCAAGCGCGGCGAGACCGAACAGCGCATCTATCTGCTCAACGCCTGGCGCGAATCTCCGCTCTACACCGACCGCGAGCGCGCCGCGCTGGCCTGGACGGAATCCGTGACGCTGATTTCCGAGACGCACGCGCCAGATGATGTCTACGAGCAGGTTCGCGCACAGTTCTCGGATGCGGAGACGGTGAATCTCACCATGCTGATCGGCGCCATCAATGCCTGGAACAGGATCGCGATCGCGTTCCGCGCGGTGCATCCGGTGAAGGTGAAGGCCTCGGTGGCGTAAGACATTCGCAACTGTCATGCCCCGCGAAGGCGGGGCATCCAGTACGCCGCGGCCTCTCGGTTCAATAACAGGCGTCTCTGGAATACTGGATCGCCCGCCCCAGTGCGCAATAGCGCACAAGGCGGGCGATGACACTCTCGTGGGGTGGGTGTGGCTTAGACCGCCGTCGCCTTGGCGAACTCCACATAGATCTCGCGGAGCCGCGTCGCGATCGGGCCGGGCTTGCCGTCGCCAATTGTCTTGCCGTCGAGTGCGACCACCGGCTGCACGAACGACGAAGCCGAGGTGATGAACGCTTCCTTGGCGGCGAGCGCCTCGGCGACCGTGAAGGAACGCTCCTCGACGCGGAGCTGGCGTTCTTCGGCAAGCGCGATCACCGCCTTGCGGGTGCAGCCCGGCAGGATCGCGTTGGAATTCTTGCGGGTGACGATGACATCGTCCTTGGTCAGAATGAACGCCGACGACGAACCGCCCTCGGTGATGTAGCCGTCCTGCAGCATCCAGGCTTCGCCGGCGCCGGCTTCCGCCGCGGCCTGCTTCGCCAGCACCTGCGCCAGCAGCGCCACGCTCTTGATGTCGCGACGCTCCCAGCGGATGTCGGGCACGGTGATCACGTTGATGCCGGTCTTGGCCACCGCGGCGTTGACGATGTCCTTCTCGGAGGTGAACATCACCAGGCTCGACTTGACGTCGCCCTTCGGAAACGGGAAATCGCGGCCCTTGTCGGCGCCGCGCGTGACCTGGAGATAGACGAGACCGCTCTCGATCTTGTTGCGCGCGATCAGCTCCTTCTGCAGCTCGGTGATGCGCTCGACCGTCTCCGGCAGCTTGAGCTTGATCTCGCCGACTGACCGCTCCAGCCGCGCCAGATGCGAGGCGTTGTCGACCAGCTTGCCGTCCAGCACCGCCGAGACCTCGTAGATGCCGTCGGCGAACAGGAAGCCGCGGTCGAGCACCGAGATTTTGGCTTCCGAGAGCGGGACGAATGAGCCGTTGACGTAGGCGATCGAGTCCAAGGCAGGTCTCCTGGGGGAATGGGGTTGCCCACCGGTATAGGAGATTTGCCGGGCCCGATAAACCCTGCTCTTCGTCATCCCGGGGCGCGCGTAGCGCGAGCTATGATGCGCAATTGCGCATCTGAGGATCCATACTCCCGATGGTGGTTATGGATTCCGGGCTCGCGACTTCGTCGCGCCCCGGAATGACAGAGAAGCTAGTGCGACAGAATCTTCGACAAGAACTTTTGCGCGCGGTCGCTGCGAGGCTTGCCGAAGAAATCGTCCTTCGGGGCGTCTTCGACGATCTCGCCGCGGTCCATGAAGATCACGCGATTGGCGACCTTCCGGGCAAAGCCCATTTCATGGGTCACGACCATCATGGTCATGCCCTCATGGGCGAGGTCGACCATGACATCGAGCACTTCGCTGACCATTTCAGGGTCGAGCGCCGAGGTCGGCTCGTCGAACAGCATCACGATCGGATCCATCGCGAGCGCGCGCGCGATCGCGACACGTTGCTGCTGGCCGCCGGAAAGCTGTGCCGGAAATTTCTGCGCCTGTTCCTTCAGGCCGACACGCTCCAGCAGCTGCATGCCCTTCGTCACGGCCTTGTCGGACGACCGTCCCAGCACCTTCTCCTGCGCAAGGCAGAGATTGTCGATGATCTTGAGGTGCGGAAACAGCTCGAAGTGCTGGAACACCATGCCGACGCGCGAGCGCAGCTTCGGCAGGTTGGTCTTGGGATCGTTGACCTTGGTGCCATCGACGCTGATGTCGCCGCTCTGGAACGGCTCCAGCGCGTTGACGCATTTGATCAGCGTCGACTTGCCCGAGCCCGAGGGGCCGCAGACCACGACGACCTCGCCCTTGGTGACGCTGGTGGTGCAGTCGGTCAGCACCTGGAAGGTCGGGCTGTACCATTTGTTGACGTGGCTGATTTCGATCATGACCGATACACTCTACCGAATGATGGCGATGCGCGACTGCAGGCGGCGAACGCCGAAAGACGCGATACAGGAAATGGTGAAGTAGACGACGGCGGCAAACAGATACATCTCGACCAGACGGCCGTCGCGCTGCGCGATCTTGCTGGCGGCACCGAGGAAGTCGGTGATCGAGAGGACGTAGACCAGCGAGGTGTCCTGGAACAGCACGATGGTCTGCGTGATCAGGACCGGCAGCATGTTGCGGAAGGCCTGCGGCAGCACGACGTAGCGCATGGTCTGCGCGTAGGTCAGCCCCAGCGCGTTGGCTGCAGCCGGCTGTCCGCGCGAGATCGACTGGATGCCGGCGCGCATGATCTCGGAGAAGTACGCGGCCTCGAACATGATGAAGGTGATGAGCGAGGATGCGAACGCGCCGACGCTGATCGGGCGCGAGGCGCCGGTCAACCACTGCCCGATGTAAGGCACCAGAAAGTAGAACCAGAAGATGACCAGCACCAGCGGCAGCGAGCGCATGAAGTCGACATAGATGCCGGCGATGCGCCCGAGCACCTTGTAGCCGGAGAGCCGCATCAGCGCGAGCGCGGTGCCGAACACCAGACCGCCGAGTGCGGCGAGCGCCGTCAGCGTCAAGGTGAAGGTCATGCCCTCGAAGAACAGATACGGCAGCGCGCGGCGGATGACGTCGAAATCGAAATTGGAGAGCATGGCGCTATTTCCCCGTGATGTAGCCGGGGATCGCGACCCAGCGCTCGAGGAAGCGCATTGCGGTCACGACGACGGCGTTGACGAGGAGATAGAGGATGGTGGCGGCGGTGAAGGCCTCGAACACCTGGAACGAGAACTCCTGCATCGAGCGCGCCTGTCCGGTCAGCTCGAGCAGGCCGATGGTGATCGCCACCGCCGTGTTCTTGATGGTGTTGAGGAACTCCGAGGTCAGCGGCGGCAGAATGATGCGGAACGCCATCGGCAGCAGCACGTAGCGATAGCCCTGCACGGTGGTCAGCCCCAGCGCGGTCGCCGCCATCTTCTGGCCGCGCGGCAGCGAGGAAATGCCGGCCTGCAACTGCACCGCCACGCGCGCCGACATGAACAGGCCGATGCCGATCGCCGCCGTCCAGAACGGCGCGTTCGGCAATTGCTTCAGCCACAGGCCCGCGGCTTTCGGCAGAATTTCCGGCAGCACGAAGAACCACAGGAACAGCTGCACCAGCAGCGGCATGTTCCGGAAGAACTCGACGTAGCAGAAGCCGAACAGGTTGGCGCCCTTCGACGGCAGCGTGCGCATCACGCCGACGAGCGAGCCGGTGATCAGCGCGATGATCCAGGCCAGCACCGCGGTCTTGAGGGTCAGCGCCAGTCCCGACAGCAGCATGTCGAGATAGGTGCCCGTCCCCATCGGGTTCGGCTGGAAAAAGATTCCCCAGTTCCAATTATAGTTCACGTGTCCCCCGCGCGAACGCGCCAGCTATGGATGTCCCGGCGCCTATGCAAATGTCCGGCCACTCTGGTGTCAAGAGTGGCCGGACATGATCCCGATCCAGAGATCGAGGTTCTATCTTACTTGTAGTCGTCCGGGTTCGGCGAGTCCGAAGGCTTGGCGAACTCGTTCTTCAGCTCGGCCGAAATCGGCGTGTTGAGGTTGAGGCCCTTCGGCGGAATCTTGGCCATGAACCACTTTTCGTAGATCTTCTGGCCATCGCCCGAGGTGTAGACTGCGGCCGTCGCCGCATCGACCACCTTCTTGAACGGCGCGTCGTCCTTGCGCAGCATGATGCCGTAGGGCTCGGGCTTGGAGAACGCGTCCTTGGAGATGACGTAGTCATCCGGCGACTTCGAGCCTGCGACGAGGCTGGCGAGCAGGATGTCGTCCATGACGAAGGCGACCGCGCGGTCGGTCTCGACCATCAGGAAGGCTTCGGCGTGGTCCTTGGCCGGGATGATGTTGGCGCCGAGCTTCTTCTCGACGTTGGCCTCGGTGAGCTGCTTGATGTTGGTGGTGCCGGCGGTCGAGACCACGGTCTTGCCCTTGAGGTCGTCGATCGACTTCAGGCCGCTCGACTTCTTGAAGACGTAGCGGCTGGCGGTCAGGAAGTGGGTGTTGGTGAAGGCGACCTGCTTCTGGCGCTCGGCATTATTGGTGGTCGAGCCGCATTCGAGGTCGATGGTGCCGTTGGCCATCAGCGGGATACGGGTCGCCGAGGTCACCGGGTTGAGCTTGACCTCGAGCTTGTCGAGCTTGAGCTCCTTCTTCACGGCGTCGACGATCTTGTAGCAGATGTCCATCGCGAACCCGACGGGCTTCTGGTTGTCGTCGAGATAGGAGAACGGGATCGAGGAGTCGCGGAAGCCCAGCGTGATGGCGCCGGTGTCCTTGATGTTCTTCAGCGTGCCGGTCAGCTCCTGGGCCCCAGCCTGGCTGACGGCGAAGGTCGCGGCGAGCGCGAGCCCGATGCTACGGAAATGTTTCACTTTTTTGTTCCCCTTTCAGGATGATGCGGCCGGATGCAAGCACAAATCAGACCGGATTAGAATGTGACTTTCGGCGAGATGACGGCTCAGGTTAACGGGCTCAGGTCAGTGGCTTTGGCAATTCCCCGAGATCCCAGAACAGCCCGGCCATCACCGTCAAGGCCTCTTCGGTCAATGGCAGCAGGATGTGCTCATTGGGCGCATGCTGGGAGCAGCCGGGATAGGAGTGCGGGACCCAGATCGTCGGCAGGCCCAGGATCTCGGAAAACACGTCATTGGGCAGCGAACCGCCGAAGTTCGGCAGCACCGCCGGCGGCTTGCCGGTGGTCTCCTTCACCGAATCCGCCGCCCAATTGATCCAGGGGCTGTCGAAATCGGTGCGCGAGGCGGCGAAGCTCTGGGCCGCCCGTACCTCGACCATCGGAAAACCCTTCGCGACCAGATGGGCGCGGACAGCGTCGATCAGGCCATCGACCTTGGTGCCGACCACGAAACGCAGTTGCAGCACGGCATTGGCGTGGCCGGGAATGGCGTTGGCCGGCTTCTCGATATTGCCCGACGACATCGCCAGCACTTCCAGCGTGTTCCAGGCATAAAGCCGCTCCGCCGCGGACAGGCCGTCCTCGCCCCAGTTCTCCGCAAGTGCGGGCTCATCCGCGGTCGGGACCACCTGCACGTCGGCGAGATAGCTGCGGATCTGGTTGGTGAGCCGCGGCGGCTTCAGGGCGTCGAGCTGGAGGCGGCCGTGGCCGTCGACCAGCGTCGAGATCGCGTTGACCAGGATGGTCGCGGGGTTGGAGAGCACGCCGCCCCAATTGCCGGAATGGTGGCCGCCATCGCGCAGATTGACATCGAGATGAATTCGGATGCCGCCGCGGCAGCCCAGAAACAGCGTCGGCCGGTCGGCCGACAGGCGCGGCCCGTCGGACGCCATGAACAGATCGGCCTTCAGCGCCTCGCGGTTGAGGTCGCAGACCTTGCCGAGATCGGGCGAGCCGATCTCCTCGCCCATCTCGACGATGAATTTGGCGTTGAAGCCGAGCTTGCCGCCGCGGGCCTCGCGCACCGCACGGAGCGCGGCCATGTTGATGCTGTGCTGGCCCTTGTTGTCGGCGGTGCCGCGGCCATAAAGACGCGTGCCCGCAACCGTCGTGCGCCAGGGATCGCGGCCATCGCGCCACTCGCCCTCCATGCCATCGACGACGTCGCCGTGTCCATAGACCAGCACGGTCGGTGCGGAAGCACTCTCGTGATGCTCGGCGAACAGGAACGGCGCCTTGCCGCTCGGGGATTCGACGATACGGCTGGTAAAGTCGAGCGCGGCGAAGGAGGGCATCATCTCCTGTTCCAGATACGCACGCAGCTCGGCGCCGCGTGACGGATTCTGGCTCTCGGTCTTGTAGGCGACGCGGCGGTCGAGTTCAGCGAGGAACGCACCGGATTTGAAGTCGTCCCGGGCGCGGGCGATGGCGTCGGCTCTGGTCATTGCTTTCGTTTTCAAGGTTTCGACGGGGGGCGAACCTGGCGGGCTACGCTGGCCGTCGAAAGTGGCGGGGACTTGGATAGTTCTTGTTTAGCTCTTGCTCAGCTCTTGGGATTTCGTTCTTGCTCTCTTGAGATTGGCTTGCCAAAGGCGGGACTGCTGCCGATTTTGGCCTTGCCAAGGTCGCGCTATATGCAAGAACTTCGCCAAGTTGGGGCGCACATCTATCATTCGAAGAGCGCTCAGTACAGAGCGCCGGGGGACCATGATGGCCAAACAGATCAGGCTCAACGCCTTTGCGATGAACTGCGTCGCGCACCAGTCACCGGGCCTGTGGACCCATCCGCGCGACCGCACCGCCGAATATAACCGCCTGCCCTATTGGATCGACCTCGCCAAGACGCTGGAACGCGGCCGTTTCGACGGATTGTTCCTGGCCGACGTGCTCGGGGTCTATGACGTCTATGGCAACAGCCCTGACGCAGCCTTGCGCAATGCGGCACAGACGCCGTCGAACGAGCCGCTGCTGCTGCTCTCGGCGATGGCGGCGGTGACGAAAAATCTCGGCTTCGGCGTCACCAGCAATCTCTCCTTCGAGCCGCCCTACCCGTTCGCACGGCGGATGTCGACGCTCGACCACCTCACCGAGGGACGGATCGGCTGGAACGTCGTCACCGGCTATCTCGACAGCGCCGCGCGCGGTGCCGGCAAGGACAAGCAGACCGGGCACGACGACCGCTACGACATCGCCGACGAATATATGGAGGTGGTCTACAAGCTCTGGGAAGGAAGCTGGGAGGACGACGCGGTGCTGCGCGATCGCAAGCGCGGCATCTTCACCGATCCCAGCAAGGTGCATCGCGTCAACCACGAGAGCGCGAACTACCGCATCAACAACACCATCCACCTCAGCGAGCCGTCGCCGCAGCGCACGCCGGTGCTGTACCAAGCCGGCACCTCGCCGCGCGGGCGGCAGTTCGCCGCCAAGCACGCCGAATGCGTGTTCATGTCGGGACCGTCGGCCAAGATCATCGCGCCGCGCGTCGCGGCGATCCGCCAGGAGGCCGCCGCGCTCGGCCGCAACCCGGCCGAGATCCTGATGTTCAACATGATGACGATCATCCTCGGCAACACCGAAGCGGAAGCCGCGGCGAAATATGCCGACTACCGGTCGCACATCAATCCGGAAGGCGCGCTCGCCCTGATGTCGGGCTGGACCGGCATCGACTTCTCCGGCTACGAGCTCGACCAGCAGGTCCGTCACGTCCAGAACGATGCCGGCCGCAGTGCGCTCGACAACGTCACCCGCGGCGACCCTGACCGCGTCTGGACCGTGCGCGACGTCATCGAGCATGTCGGCATCGGCGGCGCCGGCCCGGTCGTGGTCGGCACGCCCGAAAGCGTCGCCGACAAGATCGAGGACTGGTTCGAGAAGACCGACGTCGACGGCCTCAACGTCGCGTTCGCGATCTCGCCCGGCGATTTCGAGGACATCGCCGACATGCTGGTGCCGGAGCTGACCAGGCGCGGACGCTACAAGTCCGAATATGCGAAAGGCACGCTGCGCGAAAAACTGTTCGGCGACGGCCGCGCACGGCTCGACGCGCCGCATCCGGCGGCAGGGTATCGCGTGGGGAAGAAGGGGTAGAGTTCACTATCTCTCCGTCATTGCGAGCGCAGCGAAGCAATCCAGAGTCCCTCCGCGGAATCAGTCTGGATTGCTTCGTCGGAAGTGCTCCTCGCAATGACGGTGGAGAGAGCCTGCCTCACACCTTCCCGTCCACCATCACCTCGATCAGCTTCGTCCCCGGCCGGTTGAACGCCGACGCCAGCGTCGCCTTCAGCTCGCGCGGATCGCTGATCCTGATCGCCTCGCAGCCGAGTGCCTTGGCGACGCCGGCGAAATCCACCGGTGGATCGGCGAAGTCCATGCCGACGTAATTGTCGTCGCCATGGAAAGCGAGCAGGCGCTGCTTGATGATGCGGTAGCCGCCATTGTTGGCGATGACGACGTTGAGCGGCAGCTTGTGATGCGCCGCGGTCCACAGCGACTGGATCGAATACATCGCACTCCCGTCGCCGGAGAAGCACACGACGGGACGATCCGGATTGGCGATGCTGGCGCCGACCGAGGCCGGCAGGCCCCAGCCGATGCCGCCGGAGGCAAGGCCGTGATAGCCATAGCGGTCGCGATGCGGGCGCAGCGCCGTGATCTGGCGGCTGGAGGTGAGACCTTCGTCGACGAGGATGGCGTTGTCTGGCATGGCCTCGACCATTTGCAGCACCAGAAAGTCCGGATCGATCGGCGCGCGTCCCGCGGCCCTGCCGATCTGCTCGACAAGAGCGGCGCGGCGTGCGGTCCAGTTCTGTGGCGCCAGCTCGGCGAGCCGCCCCCTGGCGCGACTTGCCAGTGCGGCCCCGCCCATCTCCTTCAGCACCGGGATCAGCGCGCGCAGCGTTTCCTTGAGATCCGCCTTCAGCGCGATCTCGGCGCCGTAGTTCTTGGCGATCTCCCAATCGACGAGGCCGATCTGCACGATGCCGAGACCATCCGGCAATGCGTCGACCTCGCTATAAACAGACATCCGCAAGGGATCGCCGCCGAGCGCAATCAGCAGGTCGTAAGGCGCGAGCGTATCGCGCGCGACCTTCTGCACGCGCGCGAGCGTGCCGACGAAGCTCGGGCTCTCCGACAGGAAGTGCGAGCCATAGGGCGTCGAGGATTGGTAAGCCGCCGCACCGAGCAGCTCGGCAAGTTCGGCGGCCTCCTTCAGCGCATCGCTCTTGACCACCTCGTCCATGGTGACGATCACGGGCCGCTCGGCCTTGAGCAGGCGTGCGGCAAACGCCCTCAGCGCCTCATCCGATGGCTTCGTGCGGGCGTCGATGCGGGTGGAGCGGCCGAGGTCGATGCCGGCTTCGCTGTTGAGGATGTCGCCGGGCAACGAGATGAACACCGGCCCCGTGGGCGGCGTCATCGCGACCTTGGCGGCGCGGCGCACGATGCGCGGCAGATCCTCCAGCCGCGTCACCTCGACCGCCCATTTCACCAGCGGCTCGGCCATGCGCACCAGCGGGCCGTACAGCACCGGCTCCATCAGGCCGTGACCCTGCTCCTGCTGGCCGGCGGTCAGGATCATCGGCGTGCCCGTGAACTGGGCGTTGTAGAGCGAGCCCATGGCGTTGCCGAGGCCGGGCGCGACATGGACGTTGCAGGCGACGAGCTTTCCGGAGGCACGGCTATAGCCGTCCGCGATCGCGACCACCAGGCTCTCCTGCATCGCCATCACATAGGTGAGGTCGGGATGGTCCTTCAGCGCATGCATGATCGGCAGCTCGGTGGTCCCGGGGTTGCCGAACAGATGCGTGATGCCCTCGTCCTTGAGCAGCGCGAGAAAGGCGGAACGGCCGGTGATCTTGTTCTTCATGCTTCCTCCAGGAGCGGACGTTGCCGCAAGGACGGAAAGCATGATGGACGAAGTCAGAGGCGACGCGCAATGGAGCGCGGTCATGGCTGCGTTGCGCGAGAGCGGCAAACTGCGCGCTCGTGTCCCGGACGCGACGCAGCGCGCAGCGGTGCGGCGCAGAGCCGGGACCCAGAAATTGGCACCACCATCGCCGCTACATGGGCCCCGGCTCAGCGGTGCGTCACTTCGTGCCGCTCCGCGTCCGGGGCACGAGAGTCGCGCTACATCTCCTCCCGCCCCAGTTCGAACGGATCCTCGCCACCCGCACGCTTCTTCTTTTTCGAGCGCTGCCAGACCACGCCCGGAAAACCTTTCAGCGGCACCAGCGGCTCGCCGGTATAGGCCCATTCCTGCAACTCCTCGATCGCGATGTGATAGAGCGGCTGGCGGCCGGTGCGCTCCTTGAAAAGGGCGCGGGGGATGTTGACCATGTGCGGGCCGCGCGGGCGCTCATAGGCGATCGGCGTGCCGCAATGCGAGCAGAAGCTGCGCGTGGTCTTGGTGGCCTTGTCCTCGTAGCGGGCGAGCGCGGCTTTGCCGGAGGTGATGCGAAAGCGCTTCTTCCAGCTGCCGACATAGGTCGCGTAAGCCGCGCCGTGGGCCCGACGGCTGGGGGCGGAGTGATCGTGCCAGGCCCAGCGGGCGGGAACGTCGATCTCGAAGGTGACCTTGCCGCAGAGGCATTGGCCGGTGGCGGTTCCTGCGGCGACTGCGGCTTTGGCCATGAACGTCCCTCCGTCGTCATTGCGAGCCAACGGGTCCGCGCGAAGCGCGAACCCGTTGGCTCGCAATGACGGAATTTGTGGTGCGGTCGCGGCGTCACAATAGCCCCGTAGCCCGGATGAGCGCAGCGACATCCGGGAAAGCTCTTGCTCAGGCGAAAGTCCCGGATTTCGCTGCGCTCATCCGGGCTACGAAGTCGCCTACGCCGGCGTCAGCTCGTCATAGACGGGATAATCCGTGTACCCCTTCTCCTCGCCGCCATAGAACGTCGCGCGGTTATACGGCGTGATCGGATAATCATGCTCCAGCCGCCGCGGCAGATCCGGATTGGAGATGAAGATGCGGCCGAAGGCGATGATGTCGGCGTAGCCATCGGCAATCGCCGCATTTGCGGTCTCGCCGGTGAAGCCGCCGGCGGTCATCAGCACGCCGCTGTAGAGCGGACGGAACAGCACCATCGCAGAAGGCACGTTGTCCCAGTGAACGTCGGCGCGGCCGGCGCCGCTGGAGCGCGGCTCGATGAAGTGCAGATAGGCAAGGCCGAGCTTGTCGAGCGCCTTCACCACGTGGGCGTAGAGCGGCATCGGATCGGGCTCGCCGGAATCATTGGCGATGCCGTGCGGCGACAGCCGGACGCCGACGCGGTTGGCGCCCCAGACGTCGATTGCGGCCTGCGTGACCTCGAGCAGCAGCCGCGCGCGGTTCTCGATCGAGCCGCCATATTGATCGGTGCGCTCGTTGCTGCGCGACTGCAGGAACTGCTCAAGCAGATAGCCATTGGCGCCGTGGATCTCGACACCGTCGAAGCCGGCCGCGAGCGCGTTCTTGGCGCCCTGCCTGAACGCTTCGACGACGCCCTTGACCTCGTCGGTCTCCAGGGCGCGCGGCGTCTCATAATCGGCGATCTTGCCGTCGGCGGTCATCGCCTTCATGCCTTCGGCCTTGATCGGGATAGCCGAGGCCGACACCGGCAGCTCACCGCCATGATAGGACGAATGCGAGACGCGACCGACATGCCAGAGCTGGAGGAAGATGATGCCGCCCTTGGCATGCACGGCATCGACGACCTTGCGCCAGCCGGCGATCTGCGCCTCCGAATAGATGCCTGGTGTCGCGGGGTTGCCGCGGCCGTGCGAGAGCACCGGCGAGGCTTCGGCGATGAGCAGGCCGCCTTTCGTGGCGCGCTGGCCGTAATATTCGGCGTTGAGCGGGCGCGGCGAAAAGCTTTCGCGCTCGGCGCGCATGCGCGTCAGCGGCGCCATCGCGACGCGATGCGCAAGCTTGTACGGACCGACCTGCAACGGCTTGAACAACGCCTCGAATTTCATGGGGACCCCGGATGGCTATGAAAGGATGCGGATCATATAGCGAGGGGCGGCCGCCGGAAAAGGCGCCGCCCCTCACAAAAGCAGATATTCCCTCGCGCGGAACGCGGGGGAGAACAGGCCTTACGCCGTCTTGATCCAGACGGCCTTCACATTGAGATATTCCTCGACGTGCTGCTTGCCGGACTCGCGGCCGTAGCCGCTCATCTTGTAGCCGCCGAACGGCACGGCCGGGTCCATCGCCTGGTAGCAATTCACCCACACCGAGCCGGCGCGCAAGCTTTTCGCGACCGCATGCGCCTTGGTGACGTCGCGCGTCCACAGGCCCGAGCCGAGACCGAAGGTGGTGTTGTTGGCGCGCTTGACCAGTTCATCCATATCCTTGAACGCGATCGCGGAGATAACGGGACCAAAGATCTCCTCCTGCGCGATGCGCATGTTGTCCTGCACGCCCGCAAACACCGTCGGCGACACGAAGAAGCCCTTCGACAGTGCGCCTTCGGTGACGCGGCCGCCGCCGGCGAGCGCTCGCGCGCCTTCCTTCTGGCCGATGTCGAGATAGCCGGTGACGCGCTCGAGCTGCTGCTCGGAGACCAGCGGGCCGATCTGCACGTTGGGATCGAGGCCGTTGCCGACCTGCAGCTTCTTGCCGAACTCGGCGACGCGGCCGACAAACTCTTCATAGATCGACTGCTCGACGAACAGGCGCGTGCCAGCGCTGCAGATCTGGCCCGAATTGGCGAACACCGCCATCGCCGCACCGGGGACGGCAGCATCGAGATCGGCATCGGCGAACACGATGTCCGGCGACTTGCCGCCGAGCTCGAGCGAGACGCGCTTGAGGTTGCCGGCGGAGGCGCGGATGATCGACTGGCCCGTGACGTGCGAGCCGGTGAAGGCGACCTTGTCGACATCGTGATGCGAAGCGAGCGCGGCACCCGCGGTCTCGCCATAGCCGGGCACGACGTTGATGACGCCGGGCGGAATGCCGGCTTCCATCGCGAGTTCGGCGATGCGCAGCGAGGTCAGCGGCGCCTCTTCGGCGGGCTTGAGCACCACGGTGCAGCCGGTCGCAATCGCCGGGCCGATCTTCCAGATCGTGGCGGTGAGCGGGCCGTTCCAAGGAATGATGGCGCCGACGACGCCGATCGGCTCCTTCAGCGTGTAGGAGAAGATCTCGCCGGGCAGCGAGTTCTCGATGGTCTCGCCATGGATCGCGGTGGTCTGGCCGGCATAGTAGCGCAACATGCCGACGGCGCGGAGGCGATAGGCGCGGGTGCGGCTGAGCGGCGCGCCCATGTCGAGCGTGTCGAGCTGCGACAATTCGTCAAAATTCTTCTCGACGAGGTCGGCGAGCTTGAGCAGCAGGTTCTGGCGCTCGAACGGCTTGACCTTGCTCCAGGGGCCTTCGAAGGCGCGGCGGGCGGCGGCGACCGCACGGTCGATGTCCTCCTTGTCGCCCTCGGCGACGGTTGCGAGCAATTCGCCGGTGGCGGGATTATGGGTCTCGAAGCGCTTGCCGGAAGCGGCGTCGACCCACTTCCCGTCGATCAGCATCTGCTTGTAGGACCCGTTGGCGAACGGATGACGCGTGATCGGAATAGCCTGCGACACAGCCATGGCTGCACTCCCTGTCAGGTGATTGATTGGGTTCGATCTCGGCGGGATCGTTAGGTCGAAGAGAATACAGCGCTGCCGGAGGGGCGTAAAGGCGGCGCGGAACGAAGACCTCCCATGCCGACTTGTGCAGGGTGGCGCGAGCGCCATGTTATAGCTCGACCAAGCCCCCTGCCCGGAGACGAGCCATGCCACATCCAGCCATCGTCAAAGACAATGTTGCCGTGATCACCGGCGGCGCCTCCGGCATCGGGCTTGCCGCCGCCGAAGCCTTCGCGCGCGCCGGCATGAAGGTGTGCATCGCCGATGTCGATGAGGCGCGGCTGGCCGCGGCCGCAACAAAACTGTCATCCGTTACTTCTGCCACACATGTGATGACCTTCGCGGTCGATGTCGGCAAGGCGGAGAGCGTCAGGGAACTGGAACGCGCGGTGGGCGCGCATTTCGGTGGCACCGACCTGCTCATGAACAATGCCGGCATCCAGCCCGGCAGCACGTTGTTCGGCGAGCCCGACAATTGGCAGCGCATCATCGCCGTCAACATGTGGGGCATCATCAACGGCTCGCGCATCTTCGCGCCCGGCATGATCGCGCGCGGCAAGGCCGGCCTCATCATCAACACCGGCTCGAAGCAGGGCATCACCACACCGCCGGGCGATCCCGCCTATAATGTCTCCAAGGCCGGCGTGAAGGCATTCACGGAAGCGCTCCAGCACGAGCTGCGCAACACCAGGGACTGCCACATCACCGCGCACCTGCTGATCCCCGGCTTCGTCTTCACCGGGCTGACCGCGAAGGGCCGCACCGAAAAACCGGCCGGCGCCTGGACGCCGGAGCAGACGGTGGATTTCATGCTGGCGCGGCTCGCGGCCGGCGACTTCTACATCCTGTGCCCGGACAACGACGTGCCGCGCGCGCTCGACGAGAAGCGCATGCTGTGGGCCGCCGGCGACATCGTCGAGAACCGCCCGCCGCTGTCGCGCTGGCATCCGGATTATGCGGATGCGTTCGCAAGGTTCGTGAAGGAGGAGTGACTATCAGACCCTCATGGTGAGGAGCGCGGAACGCGCGTCTCCCGGACGATGCTTCGCATCGCCTTGAGAACCATGCAGGCCCGGCTGGGGCCTCGATCCTTCGAGACGCCCGCATTCTGCGGGCTCCTCAGGATGAGGGGATAGAGTTACGACGCCGAGCGATCAGACAGCCCTACAGCGTCTCTTGCTGGTGCCCGCAATTCTTGCAGGAGAACTTGACCCGGCTCTGGCCTTTTTCCGCCTGAACCCGGTTTGGCGCGCCGCACTTGCCGCAGACGGCCTCGATGCGGGTCGTGCCCTGCTTGACGACGATGGTCTTCTTTTCCATCGATTCGCGGATCAGGCGCTCGGCCTCCTCACGCAGGGATTGTTTCGACAAAGCTCATCTCCGCCTCTGGAAAGCGCGAGAGCCATATCGCACCTGCGTTCGAATCTCAATCGGCAATGCCGCTTCAGACCTCGACAATCACATAACTGTCTTCGACATGGACCGGAAACGTCTCGGCAACATACGGACCCTTCTGCAATTCGTCGCCGCGCTCCACCGCAACCGGATATGACCGGATCTTGACGCGTTTCGGATCGAACCAGGACTGACCGTTGCGCATGTCGAATTCCCAGCCATGCCAGGGACAGCGCAGCATCTCGCCGACACGTGATCGCTCATAGACGCCGGGCTCGGGCGAGGTGAGGCGCGCCACGCACGCCGCCTTCTCCAGCGGCGCACCTTCGTGCGGGCAGCGATTCAGGAGCGCAAAAAACTCGCCATTGACATGGAACACGACGATATCGCGGCCGGCGATATCGACGACCTTGTTGCCGCCGGGCGGGATCTCCGAGGTGGTCGCGACGATGTGACGGGCCATGCCGATCTCAGAACTTGTAGACCGCGCAGGCATTGGTGCTGAAGATCTTCTTCCGCTCGGCCTCGGTCAGCGGCGTCTTGAAGGCGAAGCGCGGATCGTCGAAATCCCAGTGCGGATAGTCCGACGAGAACAGCAGGCGGTCGATGCCGACCCATTCGATCAGCGCGCGCAGATGCCGCGCCTCGTCCGGCTCGTCGATCGGCTGGGTCGTGAACCAGAAGTGCTCGCGAACATACTCCGACGGCTTGCGCTTGAGATGCGGCACCTCGCTGCGGAAGCGCTCGAAATGCTGGTCCATCCGCCACACCGCCGATGGGATCCAGCCAAAGCCGCCCTCGATGAAGACGATCTTCAGTTTTGGAAACCGCTCCGGCACGCCCTCGATCACGAGGCTGGCGAGCTGCGCCGCGATGGTGTGCGCGTTCGACTGGTGCTCCTCGACATAATAAGACGGCCAGCCGCCGCCGGTCGGTGCGTGGCCGCCGTAGCCGCCGACATGGATGCCGAGCGGCAGGTCGAGCTCCTGCGCGCGCTCGTAGATCGGCCAGTAGCGGCGGCGGCCGAGCGGCTCGTTGGCGCGCGGCGAGACGTTGATCTGGATGTATTCGCCGATCTTGGCGCAGCGCTCGATCTCGGCAATGGCGAGGTCCACCCCGTCCTGTCCGACCAGGATCGAGGCCTTCAGGCGCGGATCCCGATGCGACCAGAACGCCAGCTGCCAGTCGTTGATGGCGCGCTGGATTGCGGCGCCGAATTCGAGGTTCTGCTGCGAGAAGATGAAGAGGTCGAGCACCTGCAGGATGCCGAACTCGACATCGAGCGGATCGAGATGCTGCTTCTGCATGAAGGCGAGATCGGACCCGGGCGGCCCGCCGGTCGGCGGCCACGCATCGCGCCGCGCGATCAGCGGCGAGGAGCGCGGATAGGGCGTGGTGAAGAGATAGGGCGTGCGCAGATGGCTGCCATATTCCTTCAGGTGCTGCTGCCAGCGTTTCGGCAGGAACTCGTTGAGGTCGTCGAACGAGTGCAGGCTGGGGTGCACGTCGCAATCGACGATGCGCAGCCGGCTCGCAGCGGGCTTCTCGTCGTCACGCAGCGGACGGTCGATGACTTCACTCATGCGAACCTCCAGGATTAGTTGACAAGAGACAACCGCGGAAACGTCTCCAGCGGATTGTCGACGCACATCTTGTCGATGATGCTTTTCGGCAGATGCGGCGGGATCGGATCGTCGCTGTCGAACTGCCAATGCGGATAGTCGGACGCGAACAGGAACATCTTTTCGGAGCCGATCTGGTCGATGATTTCCTCAACGCTCTTGGCATCGCCAGGTGCATCGAACGGCTGCATCGTGACGCGGAAATTGTCGCGGATGATCGCGGCCGGCTCGCGCTCGACCCAGGGCACCTCGACCCGGACGCCGCGCCAGGTCTTGTTGGCGCGCCACATGAAGGCCGGCAGCCAGCTCACGCCCGACTCCATCAGCACGACCTTGAGATCGGGATATTTGCCGAACACGCCTTCATAGATCAGGCTCAGGATCTGCGCCTGAAACGCCTGGGCCTCGACGAAGTAATATTCGTAGCGGTGCGACGGCCAGCCGGCCGAGCTCGGTGCCTGGCGATATTGCGTGCCGGCGTGGATCGCGAGCGGCAGCTTGTATTTCTCCGCGAGCTGGTAGACCGGCCAGAAATGCCGCCGGCCCAGCAGCGTCTCGCCCTGCGCCAGCACCAGGATGGAGACGAACCTGACGTCGCCGGCGCGGCGCTCGATCTCCTCGATCGCCAGATCCGGCGCCTGCATCGGCACCACGATCGAGGCACGCAGGCGCGGGTCACGCGACAGCCATTCGGCGGCGATCCAGTCGTTGATCGCCTTGCAGAAATCGGCCGCCATGTAGGAATCGAACACGGCTTGCGCGCCGTAGAGCACGTTGAGGATGGCGTGACTCGCGCCCAACTGGTCGAACGCACCCTTCTGCACCATCGCCAGATCAGAGCCCGGCTTCGCGCCATTGGCCGGCCGCCAGTCGGCGCGGCCGGTCAGCGGCATGCTCGGCGGATAGGAGGTGAGGTCGAGGCCGTCGATAGCGCGGCTCACCACCTGCTCTTTCCAGTGATCGCTGAGATAGGGAAGCAGCGTCGTGCGCGTGCCACCAACCGCCGGGTGGATGTCGCAGTCGATCCGCGTCACCGCCATGGATGCTTCCTCGCCAAAATTTTATAAGCACGTCTTTATTGGCGGCATTCTCAGCACCGCTCGCGCAGAGTGCTCCGGCCGGTGCCACGGCGCAAGAGCGCACATATGTGCGATCCGTCATGGGTCGGTTGCATTTCGCAGGCGCGATAACGCCAACGCGGAGCAAATTGACGGGATACAATTCGTCGGCGACAGCGATAGCTTGGGTACAGCGGCGGAACGAGTTGTTCCGCCGCCCTTTTGCTTGTTTGCTGCGGCCGGTCTCAAGCCGCCTTCTTAAGCCGCCTTCTCACGCCGCCTTGGAGACCTCCATCAGCAGGCGCTCGGCCTTGGCATCCTCGATCCGGTTCACCAGGCGGCCGCTCTCGTGATTGTCGCGGACGGTCTTGGTCAGGGTGACGCAGGTCTGGATCAGCATCACGATGCCCATGGTGAGATAGCCCTTCATCCAGAGATCGATCGGCAGGAAGAAGATGCCGATCGCGACGAGGAAGGCGGAAGCTGCGAAGGACGCGTACGTGAAGGTCACCCAGGCGCCGCTGTGGGGTTGGCCGTTCTGGTTCATGATGGTCTCCTGTTGGTTCGAATGATGATGGGGTTGTGAGAGATCGGGTTCGAGATCAGGCCGTCGGCATGCGCTTAGACTTCAACCGCGCCAGCACGTCGTCCGCGGTCGTCTTGAGCCGGGGGCCAAAACCCTGCTCGGCGAGTCTTTCGGCGGTGGCGAGCGGGCCGGTGGCCGCATCGAGCTCGACCAGCGCGTCATCGGCGGCCTGGGCTTCCATCTGCCGCTCACGCAGGCGTCGCAAAGTGCTCTCGGCTTCCGGCAGCGTGGATTCGTAAGGGCGAGCCGCCTCGATTCCGCTGCGGCGAAGCGAACGCACCGCTTCCGAGGCGCGGGCGACGCGGCGGCCGCGATCGAGCTCGGTGATGCGGGCCTGCGCGTTGGCGACATGCCGCTTCAGCCGCGCGATCTCGGTCGCGAACAGCGCGCGGGCCGTCATGGCCGCATCGCGATCAGCTTCCAGGCCGGCGATGGCTTCGGCCGCGTCCTTGGCGAGATCCTCGCGGCCACCGTCGAGCGCCGCAATAGCGCGGGTCTCGAGATCGGCGATACGGGCGATGGTCGTCTCGAGCTTGCGGCCCTCCTGCTGGTCCTGCGCGATCGCCAGTGCCAGCGTCCGCTTGCTGCGCTCGACGGCCGCGGCCGCATCGCGCATCTGCTGGTCGAGGATCAGGAGCGCCGTGCGGTCCTCCAGCTCCTCGCCTGCGGCGGCAACGCTGCCGCGGAAAAGTGTCACTACCGTCTTGAACATTTGCTGCTCCCTGTTATGAGCGTTGCTCACGGATGCTTTGTAGCACATCTTGAGCAACGCTCAAGAAATATTTGAGCAATGCTCACGCCAATGGTTAACAGATGACTAAAGCCCTGGAACGTCGAGAGAAATTACGCGCCGACCTGATCCAGGCGGCGGAGCGGATGATTGCGGACCGCGGATTGGCGGGCCTGAAGACCCGCGATTTGGCCCGCGAGATCGGCTGCGCCAACGGCGCGGTCTACAATCTCGTCACGGACGTGGACGAGCTGATCCTGCGCGTCGGCTCGCGCACGCTGCTTCGACTGGATAAGGCGCTCACCGATGCGGAAGGCGCCGGGGATCCCTCGCCGCAGGAGACGCTGGTCCGCATCGCGATTGCCTATTGCGATTTCGCCGCGGAAAATCTCCAGCTCTGGCGCGCGCTGTTCGAGCATCGCATGGACGCCGACAAGGCCCTGCCCGACTGGTCGATCGAAGACCAGATGCAGCTGTTCCGGCACATCTACCAGCCGCTGACGCAGCTGTTCCCAAAGCGAGGCGCGGAGGAGCTCGGCATCACCGCGCGCAGCCTGTTCTCGGCGGTGCATGGCATGGTGGCGCTGGGACTGGAGCAGAAGCTGGTCGCCGTGCCGCTGCCGGCGCTGCGCAAGGAGATCGCGGGCCTCGTGCGCGCGATGGTCGACGGTCTGATCGCGCGGGCGGCTTAGCGGCCGGGAGACAGCGAGATTGTCGGCGGTGCCTGACTAAAATTTCGCCTGTCGCATCGCAGGCCGCACGCTTAGCTTTCGCGGCGTCCCGTTTTCTCGCCGGAGTTCCCCATGCCCCTCCTCATCCGCGGCGGCACCGTCGTCAATCATGATCATTCGCGCCGTGCGGACGTGCTGATCGATGGCGGGACCATCGTCGCAATCGGGGCATCGCTCGACGCACCGGCAGGCGCGGAGATCGTCGATGCGGGCGGCGCTTACGTCATCCCCGGCGGGATCGATCCGCACACTCATCTCGAAATGCCGTTCATGGGCACGGTGACCGCCGACGATTTCGAATCGGGAACCAAGGCCGCGCTGACCGGCGGCACCACCATGGTGGTGGATTTCTGCCTGCCCGATCCCGGCCAGTCGATGCTCGCCGCCTATCAGGAGTGGCGGCACAAATCCGAGAAGGCGGCAGCCGACTACGGCTTCCACATGGCGGTGACGTCGTGGTCGAAGCAGATCCATGACGAGATGGAGACCGTGGTCAAAACCTACGGCATCAACACCTTCAAGCATTTCATGGCCTACAAGGGCGCGCTGATGGTGAACGACGACGAGCTCTACAACTCGTTCGCGCGCTGCGCCCATCTCGGCGCCATGCCTGTGGTGCATGCGGAGAACGGTGACGTCGTCGCCCAGATGCAGGAGGCGCTGATCGCGCGCGGCGTCACGGGACCCGAGGGCCACGCCTATTCACGGCCGCCGGAGGTCGAGGGTGAAGCCACCAACCGCGCCATCATGATCGCGGATATGACCGGCACCCCGGTCTATATCGTGCACACCAGTTGCCGCGAGGCGCATGAGGCGATCGCGCGGGCACGGGCCGCAGGAAAGCGCGTCTATGGCGAGCCGCTGATCCAGCATCTGCTGCTCGACGATGGCGAATATCAGAACAAGGACTGGGACCATTCCGCGCAGCGCGTGATGTCGCCGCCGTTCCGCGACAAGTCGCATCAGGACAGCCTGTGGGCGGGCCTGCAGGCCGGCTCGCTGCAAGTCGTCGCGACCGACCATTGCGCCTTCACCACCGAGCAGAAGCGGTTCGGGCTCGGCGACTTCAGAAAGATCCCGAACGGGACCGGCGGGCTCGAAGATCGCCTGGCGCTGCTGTGGACCGCGGGCGTCGCCACGGGACGGTTGACGAAGGAGGAATTCGTCGCAGTGACCTCGGCGAACATCGCCCGCATCCTCAACATCTATCCGCGCAAGGGCGCGGTTGCCGTCGGTTCGGATGCCGATGTCGTGGTGTGGGATCCCAAGGCTACGAAGACGATCAGCGCGAAGCGGCAGATGAGCCGGATCGACTACAATGTGTTCGAAGGCTTTGCCTGCACCGGCGGCCCGGCGGCAACGCTCTCGCGCGGCCGCATTGTCTGGAAGGATGGCGATCTGCGTGCCGAGGCCGGCGACGGACATTATGTCGAGCGTCCGGCGTTCTCGCCGGTGCATGTCGCCAATTCCACATGGAAGGAACTGACCGCCCCGCGCGCGGTGGCACGCGGAGCGGTGACGCCGTAGCGATCAGGCCGCTTTGCCCGTGCGCAACCGGTCGAGCACAGGCAGAAGCTCGGACGGATCGGGACGGTGCGTGTAGTCCGGGTTCACTTCCGCATAGGCGATGACGCCGTCGCGGCCGATGACGTAACGCGCAGGCATCGGCAGCACCCAGGACGGGTCGTCGTTGAAGGTCGGCAGGTCGTTCTTGAAGGACTTGTAGAGCGAGACGAGCTCATCGGAGAGCGCGAAGCGGATGCCGAAGGCGCCGGCGACCTCGCTCCTGATGTCGCTCAGGATAGGGAACGACAGCTTGTTATCACGCTGCGACTTACGGCTGTTCGGCGCGGTCTGCGGCGAGATCGCAACGAGACTGGCGCCACGCGCGGCGATCTCCGGCTGCGCCTCCTGAAGCGCCTGGAGCTCGAGGTTGCAGTACGGACACCAGACACCGCGATAGAACGACACCACCAGCGGTCCCTTCGCAAGCAGGTCGCGCGAGGAGACCGGCTTGCCGTCGGGATCCTTCAGGGTGAATTCCGGCGCGGCGTCACCAGCCTTCTTCGCGCGCTGCGCCCGGCCGCTCGCGATCAGCTCGGCGGTCGCGCGATGCATCGTGTCCAACGCTTCCTTCGTCGGCTTGAGGGGGAAGCGGCCGCCTTCGAAGTCGGCTTTGAGAGCGTCGAGTTTGTCTTGCAGGGCCATGAGAAGCTCCATCGGTTGCTGTTGGCCCGTCCTATCTGGATCATTTGCAAACGAAGGGGTATATGGACAATATGGAGAACATTTATTTGGAATTCAGATGAGTGACCGTCTTCAGGAATTGGCTGTTTTTGTCCGTGCCGCAGAGAGCGGCAGCTTCTCGAAGGCCGCGCGCGAGCTCGGCCTGTCGCAGCCTTCGGTCTCGCGCATCATCGGCGAACTGGAGACGCGGCTCGGCGTGAAACTGCTGCTGCGGACCACGCGGCGCATCACCGTCACCGACGCTGGTGCGCTGTTCCTGACGCGTGCGCGCGAAGTACTGGCCGACATCGAGGACGCCGAGGACGCCGCGCGCGGTATCGATTCGCTGCGTGGGACCATCCGCATCACGATGCCGATCGTGTACGGCACGCGACACATCATCCCGCGCTTGCCGAAATTCCTTGGGCTGCACCCCCAGTTGCGCGTCGAGCTGTCCGTCGCCGACGAACGGCAAAATCTCGTCGTGGAAGGCACCGACGTCGCCATTCGCCTGGGCCCGCTGAGCGACTCCAGCTTTGGTGCACGGAAGCTGGCGACCCTGCCGCGCTTTCTCGTCGCCGCACCCACCTACCTTGCGATGCGCGGCACCCCGAAGACGCCGGCTGATCTCGCCTCGCATGACTGCATCTTCGGTCCCGGACTGTTCGGCCATACCACTTGGTCGTTCACCCGTAACGGCGCGGAGACATCGGTCGAGGTCCGCGGCCGCATCACCACCGACTCCGGACCGGGCGTGTTCGCGAGCGTGCTGGCCGGGCTCGGCATCGCGATGACCTCACCCGTGATGGCCGGCCCCGAGATCGCGGCAGGCGTGCTGGTGCCGCTGCTGAAGAACTACAAGCTCGCTCCGGTCGACGTCTACGCCGTGTTCCCGGCCGGTCCGCGTCCCTCGACCAAGGTGCGCGCGCTGGTCGACTTCCTCGCTGACGAGCTGTGCTAGGACGCCGCTTGCGACACCTTGAAGCGCGCCGATGGCATACACCTTGCCTCTCGATCCCGAGACAATTCTCTCCCAGAGGCTTCGATGAGCGATTCAACATTCCATATCAGCCGCCGTAACGTCGTGCTTGGCAGCCTCGGAGCTGCCGGAGCAACGGCGCTAGCGCCACGTTTCGCCTGGGCACAGGGACGCGCCGAGACGCTGCTGGTGGTGCAGGAGCTGGGACCGAACTCGCTCGACATGCAGGGCGTCGGCTCCAACCAGACCGTGAACGGACTGTCCTGGAATTGCTACGACCGCCTGCTGACCTACGCCTCCAAGACGCTGCCCGATGGGACGCTGTCCTACGACCGCGAAAAACTCGCGCCCGAACTCGCCGAGAGCTGGGAGGTCGCAGCCGACGGCATGTCCTGCACTTTCCACTTGCGCAAGGACGCCAAATTCCACGACGGCACGCCAGTTACGGCGAAGGACGTCAAATGGTCGTTCGATCGCGCGGTGAAGGTCGGCGGCTTTCCGACCTTCCAGATGTCGGCGGGGTCGCTGGAAAAGCCCGAGCAGTTCGTCGTGGTGGACGACCACACCTTCCGCATCGACTATGTGCGCAAGGACAAGATGCTGCTGTTCAATGTCGCCGTGGTCGTGCCCTTCATCATCAACTCCGAGCTCGCGAAAAAGAACGCGACGGCCGAAGACCCGTGGGCGCTGGCGTGGCTCAGGACCAACGAGGCCGGCGGCGGCGCCTACAGGATCGACAGCTGGAAGCCCGGCAGCGAGACCGTGCTGGCGCGCTTCGACGACTGGAAGAGCGGGCCGCTGCCGAAGGTGAAGCGCGTGATCGCGCGCGACGTCCCCTCCGCCGGCACGCGCCGCGCCATGCTGGAGCGTGGCGATGCGGATATCTCCAGCGGCTTTGCGCCGCGCGATTTCGAGCAGATCATCAAGGAGGGCAAGGTCAAGGTCTCGGGCGTGCCGATCCCGAACGCGCTCTGGTACGTCGCGCTGAACACGGCGAAGCCGCCGTTCGACAATGTCAAGCTGCGGCAGGCGATCGCCTGGGCGATGCCCTATGAGCAGATCCAGAGCAGTGCCTTCTTCGGCCGCGCCGTGCCGATGTATGGCGGAGCCGCGGACGTCTCAAAGCCGGTCTGGCCGCAGACCTCTCCTTACGTCACCGATCTCGACAAGGCCAAGGCGCTGATGAAGGAGGCAGGCTTCGAATCCGGCCTCGAGACGACGCTGTCGCTCGACACCGGCACGGCCACGGTCGGCGAGCCGACCGCCATCCTGATCCAGGAGAGCCTCGCCAAGATCGGCATCAAGGCATCAATCGAAAAGATTCCGGGCGCGAACTGGCGCACCACGCTGAACAAGAAGGAGCTGCCGCTCGCGCTCAACCGCTTCAGCGGCTGGCTGGATTATCCCGAATATTACTTCTACTGGAATTTCCACGGCAACAATTCGATCTTCAACATCTCCTCCTACCAGAACAAGGAGATGGACGCGCTGATCGACAAGGCACGCTTCACCTCTGATGCGACCGAGTACGACAAGGCGGTGAAGGATTTCATCGCGCTCTGCATGCGCGATGTCCCCGTCGTTCCGCTCAACCAGCCGATCCACGATGTCGCCATGCAGAAGGCCATTACCGGCTACAAGTTTTGGTTTCACCGCGAGCCGGACTATCGCCAGTTCGCCAAGGGCTAGTGGCGCTCGACGATTCGCACCACGCCTGACGCCGCTTGCGCCTGCTGGATCGGAAGACCCCGCTCCAGCCGAGCCTCGCTCGCACGCAGCATGGCCGCGTCGAGCCTGTTCTGCCGCGATCCCTCCAGGGCGCAGGCAAAGACCCGATAGAACTGCGCGCCGTCATAGGCGACCAGCAGCATATCGACGCCGGCATTGATGGCCTCGACCACGGCCTTGCAGACGTCGTTCTGGTAGATCGCGCCCATCACGAGGTCGTCGGTCATCACCATGCCCTGGTAACCCCATGTGCCGCGGATGATGCCGTCGACGACGCGCTTCGAATGCGAGGCGGCACGGTCAGGATCGACCGCGGTGAGCGTGACGTGGCCGACCATCAGCGCGCTGCGCGAATGCGACAGCACCTGCCGGAACGGCAGCCAGTCGGTGGCTTCGAGCTCCCTCACCGGCGTATCGAGGCTGGCGCTGAAATGATGCGTGTCGGTGCGCACGCGCCCGATACCGGGAAAATGCTTGAGCGTGGCGCCTACGCCTGACTCCTCAAGTCCGCGGACATAGGCGCTGGCGATGGCGCTGACGACGGCGGGATCGGTCGCAATCGCGCGCTGGCCGATCAGCGTGTGGAAGTCGAGACGGTTGCGCCGCTGCGGCGGCTTGAGATCGAGCACGGGTGCGAGGTTGAGGTTGACGCCGAGGCCGGCGAGTTCGCGCCCGTGGGTGCGGCCGAACTCTTCGGCCTTGGCCTGCTGCTCGTCGGGCGCGAGGCCTGCGAGCGTCGCCAGCGCCGGCACTTTCGTCAGCGGTGGCGCCAGGTGCCCGACGATGCCGCCCTCCTGGTCGGCGGCGACGACCAGCGGCGGCAGGCCGGCGGCACGCCGCTTGTCCTGCAAGGCCGCGATCTCGGCCCGCAGCGTCTCGACGGTCCGGCCGCGGATGTTGTGGCGCGTGACGTAGACACCGCCGATCAAGCCCTGCTCGGCCAGGCGCGCGACCTCGGGAAAGGAGGAATAGCCGACCATGAAGTGCGGCCCGAGCCGGCGCGCCTCGGCGGCGCTGGCGGCGAGGACATCGCGCTTGCGCAGCTCGAACTTCAGATGCGCTGTCGACATCAGGACCGGCGGCAGGCACCAGAGCATGACGAGCAGCTTGCCCGCGATGCTGCGCCAGCGCCCGCGACGTAGCAGGACGACGACGATCAGGAGGCTTGCGACGACAAGGGCGATGTTTCCGGCGCCACGCAACACCAGCAGATAAGGATCGTTCTTGTTGGCGGCGGCGAACGCGGCAAGAGGCGCCACGAGCCAGAGCAGGATGAGACCGATGCGATTGAGGAATTGCATGATGCGTCACGTCCAAAATGATGAACGCACCGCACCTATCAGCGCGACTGAAGCTGCGCGAGGGGCAAAAGCGCACCTGCACGAAAACTGCAAAAGACTCCTGAAACCGTGCAGACGAAGGCCCCGGCTTCTGCGCAAGCGCCGTGCAGATTGCACGATAGCGATATTCACGAAAGGTCATTTGCACATGACGAGCCTGGCTACGACACCTGCGACGGACATCCGACCGATCAGGCCTTCGGCGGTATCAGTCAAGCTCGTGATGGCGCTGGTGCTCGCCGCACTCGCCGACTGGCTGTTCTACGGTCAGAGGGTGGGGCTGGCGCTGGTGATCTTCGCGGCCGCTCTCGTCTGCGCATCGCTGCTCGCCAACCATGCGTCCCTGGACGTTCGGCGCACAGCGATCGGTGGCGCAGTCGTCGCGCTCGGGCTCGTGCCAGCCATCGAGGAGCTCAACACGCTCTCGTTCTTCGTCCTTGTCACGGCGCTGATCATCGCCCTCCTGCTCGCGACCAATCCAGAGACGACCGGCCTCGCGGACCGTGCTCGCGCGCTCCGAAACCTTGTCCTGCTCGGTCCCATCAGATTTTTCCCCGACGCGCTTCAGGTGTTCAACATGTCGGCGTTCACCCGCGGCCTTGCGTTGTGGCTGATGCCGGTGGTGCTGGGCACCGTGTTCGTGGCGCTGTTCGCCGCAGCCAATCCCGTGATCGAGCAATGGGTATCGCTGCTCAATCCGAAGGTGATCTTCGAATATGTCAGCGTCTCGCGCGTGCTGTTCTGGACCTTGATGCTGGCGCTAGTCTGGCCGTTCATTCACGTGCGCTGGCGGCGCAGGAAGGTTACCGTCGCCACCGAAGTCAATACTGTCGAGCCGCCCCCGCTTCCGCCCTTCGTCTCGCCGGAATTTCTGGGCCCCGCCACCATTCTGCGATCGCTGATCCTGTTCAATCTGCTGTTCGCGGCGCAGTCCGTGCTCGACGGGATCTATCTCTGGGGCCAGGTGGGGCTGCCCGATAATCTGACCTATGCGTGGTACGCCCATCGCGGCGCCTATCCGCTGATCGCGACCGCCCTGCTCGCCGCCGCTTTCGTGCTGGTGGCGATGCGCCCGGGCGGGCCGGCCGAGAAATCGAAAGTGATCCGGCCGCTGGTCTATCTCTGGGTGGGGCAGAACGTGCTGCTTGTCGCGTCGTCCATCCTCCGGCTCGACCTCTACGTCGACGTCTACATGCTGACCTACTGGCGCATCGCGGCCTTCATCTGGATGGGGCTGGTGGCGCTCGGGCTGATCCTGATCGTCGCCCGCATCGTGCTCGACAGGTCCAACGAATGGCTCGTCGGCGTCAACCTGATCGCGCTGGCGATCGTGCTCTATGGCTGCTCGCTGGTGAATTTCGATGCCTTCATCGCCAACTACAATGTCGCCCACAGCCGGGAGGCCTCGGGCAACGGCGTGCAGATCGACATTAACTATCTGCTGACGCTCGGGCCGCAGGCGCTGCCCGCGATCGACAAGGCGATCATGCTCAGACCCGGCGACCCCGAGAGCTGCCTTGTGTCGCGCCGCGACCGCCTTGTAGAACAGCAGCGCCAGGATCTGGCCTGGCGGAGCTGGGGCTTCCGTAATTGGCGGCTCCAGCGCAGGCTGGACGCGCAGGCGGCGAATCGCCCGGCCGGCTGACGGGGCAGCGGAGAGATTCTTGGCGCATCGCATTCTCATCGTCGACGACGAGGGCCACATCCGCGAGGTCATCCGCGTCGCCCTGAAGAAGGCCGGCATGGACGTGATCGAGGCGCGCGACGGCAAGGAGGCGCTCGCCCGCTTTGCCGCCGACAAGCCCGACCTGATCGTGCTCGACATCGGCATGCCCGAGTTCGACGGCCTCGACGTCTGCCGCGAGATCCGCAAAGGCTCCGACATGCCGATCCTGTTCCTGTCGGCGCGCGACGAGGAGATCGACCGCATCCTCGGCCTCGAGATCGGCGGCGACGATTACGTGACCAAGCCGTTCAGCCCGCGCGAGCTGGTGGCACGGGTCAACGTCATCCTGCGCCGCCTCAGCCCGCGCAATGGCGAGGCCAAAGCAAGTCCGGCCGCGCTGTCGCAAGGCGGCCTGCTGATCGATCCCGAGCAGCATGTCGCGACCTTCGCCGGCACGCCGCTGAAGCTGACCGCGATCGAGTTCGGCATCCTGCGCGCGTTCCTGACAAGGCCGACCTCGGTGTTCAACCGCGAGCAGCTGATGCGGGCGGCCTATCAGCTCAACATCCAGGTCTCCGACCGCACCATCGACAGCCATATCCGCAACATCCGCGCAAAGCTCGCGGCGCAAGACTGCGAGAACGTGATCGAGACCATCCACGGCGTCGGCTTCAAGCTCGGCCGCTGCGAGAAAGAGGCATGAGCGCGGCACCCGACAAATGGCGGCCGTCGCTGGGGCTCGTGATCTTCACGGTGCTGGCGACCGTCGCGATACTCCCGCTGGTCGGCCTGTTCTTCTTCCGCCTCTATGACAACCAGCTGATCCGCCAGACCCAGGCCGAGCTGATCGCGCAGAGCCGCGTGCTCGCGACCATCTATGCGCAGGAGGTCACGGCAAGGCTCGACAGCGGCCTGGTGCTCGGCCCAGAGGTGCCGCCGAACGTGCTGCCCGACCCCGGCGACCAGGTCACGCCGATCCGCCCCGCGCTCGACCTCACCGCCAACGATCTGCTGCGGCGCCGGCCGGACGCGCTGCCCGCATCCCAGCCGGCACAGCCCGCCTATGTCGAGATCGGCGCAAGGCTGACGCCGATCATCCGCGAGACCCAGAAGGTGACGCTGGCGGGCTTTCGCATCCTCGATCCGCAGGGCGTCGTGATCGCCGGACGCTACGAGGTCGGCCAGTCGCTCGCCCATATCGAGGAGGTCGCGGACGCGCTGCACGGGCAGTACCGCGCCACCTTGCGCAACCGCGTCCCTGATAGGCCGCCGCCACCGATCTATTCCTTCAGTCGCGGCCTCGGCGTGCACGTGTTCTCGGCAATGCCGGTCATCGTCAACAACCGCGTCGCGGGGGTGATCTACACCACGCGGACGCCGAGCAACATTTTCGACCATCTCTACCAGGAGCGCGGCAAGTTCGTGCTGGCGGGGCTGGCCGTCATCCTTGGCACGATCGCGATTGGGCTGGTGTTCTCCCGCACCATCACGCTGCCGATGCGCGAGCTGATCGACCGCGCCGCCAGGATCGGCCGCGGAGACCGCGAGGCGTTCCAGCCGCTGCGGCATTACGGCACCCGCGAGTTCGCCCAGCTCTCGCACAGTTTCCTCGGCATGGCCGAGCAGCTCGCGAGGCGCTCCGACTATATCGCGACGTTCTCGGCCCATCTCACCCATGAGCTGAAATCGCCGCTGACCTCGATCAAGGGCGCGGCCGAATTGTTGCAGGATTCATTTCAAGGCAAGCCCGAGGGCCTGACGCCGGCCGAACAGAAGACCTTCATCGCCAACATCCTGTCGGACACCCAGCGGCTGGAGGCGATGGCGCAGCGGCTGCGCGAGCTCGCCCGCGCCGAAAGCCTGCCGCAGAACGAACGCACGGAGCTCGCGCCCGTCATCGCCGACCTCAAGAACCGGTTTCCGGAAAGCTCCATCGAGGCCAGCGGCAGCCTAGACCGGGCGATCGGCATGTCCGGCGAGAAGGCGTTGATCGTGCTGTCGCATCTCGCCGACAACGCGATGCGGCACAAGGCGACGTCAATCCGGCTGGAAGCGATGGACGAGCGGACGACCCTGCTGCTGACGGTGAGCAATGACGGCGAGCCGATCTCGGCGCCGAACCGCGACAGGATCTTTGATGCGTTCTTCACCACCCGCCGCGACCAGGGCGGCACCGGGATGGGCCTTGCGATCGCGCGCGCGGTGATGGCGAGCCATGGCGGCTCGATCAGGCTCAAACCCTCCGAGCAAGGCGTCGCCTTCGAGCTCCAGTTTCCCGCAGCCTAAATTGCAAACACCCAGGCGGCGACAATCGTGCCGATGGTGACCAGACCGGCGATGGTCCAGCCGGCGGCATATTCCAGCTCAGGATGACCGGTCGCCCGCATGATCTCTGCCGGATCGGCGGTATGCTTCTCTGCCATGACAGCCTCGCACGTTTTTTTCCGCGTCATAGATAAGTCGCTTCAGACGCCAGAAGGTTCCATCACGGAAATGCGAGGAATGACGCAGCTTGGTTTATTCGCCGAACCGGAGGCAGGACCGGCCGGCCTTCGCCATACCGACAATTTTATCGACGCCGCCGCCGAGCGGGATCTGATCGGCCGCATCGCAGCATTGCCGCTCCAGCGCTTCCAGTTCGGCGCCTGCGAGGGCAACCGCCGGGTGGCCTGGTTCGGCTACAGCTATGACTACACGCTGCAGCGGCTCACCGAGGCCGCGCCGATCCCGGACTGGGTGCGCCCCGTCGCACGGCAGGTCGAGGCCTGGGCGGGGCTGGTAGAGGGCAGCGTGCGGCAGGTGCTGTGCACCGAATACGACGCCGGTGTCGGCATCGGCTGGCATCGCGACAAGCCGCACTTCGACAAGATCCTCGGCCTGTCGCTGGGCTCGGCCTGCAAATTCCGCTTCCGCCGCCGCAGCGGCGACAAATGGGAGCGCCACACGCTCGAGGCCCTGCCGCGCTCGCTCTACTTGATGGACGGCGAGGCGCGGTCGCAATGGGAGCACAGCATTCCGCCGGTCGAGGCACGCCGCTACTCCATCACCTTCCGGACGATGAAGCGGGTGTGACAGGCACCTCAAAAACAAAAAGTGCGAAAACAACCCCATGCACAGTAGAACGCCGCTTCCCGCTCGAGACGCGGTCGCGCGACGCAACGGTTTGAGACATCAGTGCAAAACGGCAGCTCCGCGCAATCGCCGCGCAGACGGCGTCTTGCCTTCCAAATCGGGTTGCATGCTAGACTGGACGCCATCCAGGGCAGGAGGAAAGCATGGCCGACGACAAGGCAAAGCGCGGCGGGGCCGATCGGGCACTGATCGCGCTGACGGAGAAGTACGAAGTCGCCTACTGGTCGAAGAAGTTCAAGGTGACGCCGGCCAAGCTGAAATACGCGGTCAAGAAGGTCGGCCACTCCGCCAGGAAGGTCGAGGCGTACATCAAGCTCCAGAAGCACCGTGCCGCCGACAAGAGCCGGATTGCGCTGAGCGAGGCCTATGAGGTCCGCTACTGGTCGAAGAAGTTCAAGATCACCCCGGCCAAGCTGAAATCCGCCGTCGCCGCAGCCGGGCATTCTTCCAAGAAGGTCGAGGCGTATCTCGCCGCGCAAAAGGCGGCGAAGAAGAAAAAGGCCAAAAAGACCACGAAGAAGGTCGCCAAGAAGGCGGCTACGCGGAAGAAAGCCGCCTGAACGGCAGGTCGGGGCAAGATGAAATTCGGTCGATTGATCCTTGGCTGCGGCGTCCTTGCGATCTGCACACAGGGCGCCGCCGCAGCCGCGCCCGGCAAAATCTCGGGCGCGACCGCGCTGGCGCTCGCCGGCGTGATCGCGCCGCTGTCGCCGGACCTGACCGGGCCCGAGAAGAAGGCGGTGGCGATGCTGTTCGCCGCCAATGCCGACATCCCCTACAAGAAGCCGATCGTCGTGACCGCCGACCGGATCGTCTGCCGAACCGGCAATGTCGACATCACCATTCGCAACTGCGAGGTGACCTTCGGCAAGAAGGTCAAGACGGTGAACGGCTCCACCGCCAACGAAATCTTCGCCACCGAAGCGCTGGCCGGCGTTCCGCCCGATGGCGCGGCAGGATCGAACTTCGAGAGCCTCACCAAGCTGAGCTGCACGATCGACCCCAATGCGATCAGGCGGAAGGACGGCAGCGGTGCCGATTGCACGTTCCAGCCGGGGAATTGAGCCGGTCCTGAGGGCAGCCGCGAGGTGCCGTGAAATCGCCTCAACACCAGCCAACTAATAAGGCGAATAGAAAAGACAGGCCCCGAGAGCGAGCCAATATGGCGCGCAAGGCCCCATCGCCATGAAGAATTGTCTCGCATTTTTGCTTTTCCTGACCGTCACGACAGCCTCCGCGCATGGCCCCGTGCCGGCATCGCGGTTGGCGCCGTCCGATCTCGTCCGCGTCGGCCTCACCGATTCCGACACCACCGCCGGCGGCACGGCGCGGCTGTGTGAACAGGTTACCTTCTCGCGCGGCCTGCGCTACGGCGAGACCGAGGCCAATGTGCTCGATGTCGCCGCCAGCACGACCAAGGCGGACACGCCGCGGCCGGTGCTGCTGTTCGTGGCCGGCGACACCTTTACCGGCGACCGCGGTGCGCCGGACCTGTCGCGCGAGATCCAGGACCAGGTGATGTGCTTTGCCGCGCGCAACGACATGATCGGCGTGCGGGTCAATTATCGCCTGGCGCCGTCGGCGGCCTGGCCGGTCGGCGCCACCGACGTCGCGGCGGCGCTGTCCTGGATCCACGGCAATATCGATTTGTTCAACGGCGATGCCCGCGAGATCGTCGCGGTCGGCTACGGCGCCGGCGCCTTCCACGTCGCCACCCTGCTGGCGCATCCCGAGCTCCAGACCGATCGCGCCGAGGTCGCGGGCGTCGTGCTGGTGTCCGGGGTCTACCGCGCCGGCAAGGATGCCAGCGACAGCGAGAAGGCCTATCTCGGCACCGACCCCACCCAATATGACAAGCGGTCGGCCTTCCCCGGCATCCTCAATGTCGACGTGCCGATCGTGCTGGCCTGGGCCACGGACGATTCCGCCGGCATCGTTGCGCAGGGCGAGACGCTGAAGAAGACGCTCTGTGGCGCCGGCCACTGCCCGCGCGCCGCCCTCCTGCGCAACCGCGACGGCATCGCCGCCGCGTTCGGGCTCGATGGCTCCGGCGACAGTCTTGCGGAGCCGACGCTGCTGCTGGTGCATCAGCTCGAGGCGCGGGGGTTGCCGTAGCGGGGCGGCGGGCTCATTAGTTCGACCGTTTGCTGGGCCACCCCTCTCCCCAGCCCTCCCCCGCTGTTCAGACCGGGGAGATAGTGGACGGGTGTTCGGAGACATCGTGGACACTTTCGACAGCTCAGTAAGGAGGTTGTCGGATGCCGTTCCACGAGGTGTCCCGGATGGACGCGAGATTGGAGTTTGTG